>Ga0209692_10000122_pt1 | contig 261109 bp, 257 predicted proteins | sample tdDd472_FD_187129 | JGI IMG/M metagenome (GOLD analysis project Ga0209692, IMG submission 187129) | Marine sediment microbial communities from the Atlantic coast under amendment with organic carbon and nitrate - tdDd47.2 (SPAdes)... | ecosystem: Environmental > Aquatic > Marine > Coastal >... | reverse complement strand
GTCATAGTCACAAATTGAGACCAGCGTGTGGCTGTTCGAAAGGATCGACCGCTATGATGCTGTTTTGAAAGGGTTTCGAATTCATGTCTCGATACTAGTTTCAGTAGTTGAGAAAATACAGTATTATGGTGGCTCATGGTCTGGTTTCCTTTTTGTTTTTCAATGACTTGTAGTAAATTCATTGTAACAAACTGAAGGGTCACCAGACCTGTTTATTTATGTTCTTAACGGGACAGCAGTGATATACCATATAAAAAAAGCCTGTCGCATGTTATTGCTGACAAGCTTTTCAACGAGCTGATAATTACCAATTAATATCAATCCAGGTCAGACACCAGAGATGCCCTGACGTTTTCATCAATTGCATCAATCCTGGCCTGGTATTCTGGATGATCTATACCCATGGAAATATCCGCACCTGCTTTGGCCTTTTCAACCATTGCCTGATCCAGTTCAAAGCGCATAAAATGTACCGACGAAGTTTTATCTTCGGTCTCACGCTCCAGGTCTTCATTGGCAATGGGTCTGACTTTTTCGCAGTCATCTACCTGCACCCAGATGTGTTTATCAATTCCCCTGAGTTTTGCCAGCGCCGCTTTACGCTCGTTCTCGTCGGCATACTCCAGCATAAAAGTGGCTTTCCAGTTGCTGCCATCGGGAATCAGTGGATTGTAGACATCCAGCTCTTCCTGAATACCATCCGCCTCGAATATCTTTTCAATACGCAACATTTCCTGTACCTGATAGCGTATGGTCATGGCATCTTCAAAATACAGGGCCGCATGCTCACCGATGGTGACACGGCGATTTTTCTTGTGTGCCATTACCTGCTGGCGGAACTCATTGCGGATAAGTGAATATTTTTCCAGGCTGTCTAAATCGCTGGCACTTAACTGACTCATTTATCTCTCCGTAATACGTTTTAAAACCACTGCCAATAATCACACGCAAACAGCTAAATTGCATAGGCCTTACGCAATAGCGTGATTGGATGCTCTGGCAACTGACCACTGTTCAGTCCGTTTTCAATCTGGTGACCGGCCATGGCACAATCACTGCCGTAATGATCCGCTTCGGCTTTTTTCAGCTGATTCACCACTGGGCGTACAATTTTCATAGAAGCCTCATGAAACTCTGCCTTAACCGCATAGGTACCATCATGTCCGGAACAACGCTCGATCACCTGAATTTTGGTATCCGGTATCAACGACAGGGTTTCTTTTGTTTTGGGGCCGATATTCTGCACCCGTTGATGACAGGCAGCATGATAAAACACCTTGCCCAGCGGCTGTTTGAACTCGGTGTTCATCAGGCCTTCTTTATTACGCAGCATCAGGTATTCAAATGGATCATAAAATGCATTCTTAACTTTCTGTACATCAGCATCATCCGGGTACATCAGTGGCAATTCCTGTTTGAACATCAGCACACAGGAAGGAATCAACGCGGTCAGGTCGTAGCCTTCGTCAACCAGACGCGCCAGCTCCGGAATATTCACCTGCCTGGCTTTTTCCACCGATTCAAAATCACCCAGCTCAAGCTTTGGCATGCCACAGCATTTTTCAACGCGAGGCGTGGTGACCTGAATATTGTTGTGTTCGAATACTGCAAGAAAATCTTCGCCAACTTCCGGTTCGTTTCGGTTCATATAGCAGGTGGTAAACAACGCCACCTTACCGGTAGTTTTGCCCGCGGCCTGCACCTTGATGTCTGATGATTTGTTTTTCAAACGCTTGCGCAGTGACTTGCTGTGGTACTTGGGTAGAGTCGCGTCAGCGTGAATACCGGCCACTGACTGCATTATCTTGCGAACGGGCTTACTGCTATTGGCGGCATTTACAATACTTGATATTACCGGTATGCCGGCCAGGTTACCCACGGTATCGGTACTGCTCAGCACCTTGTCACGTAATCTGGTATCCCCCTGTTTAAACTTCAGGGATTTTGCCCGTAACATTAAATGTGGGAAATCCACATTCCATTCATGGGGTGGTACATAGGGGCATTTAGTCATGTAACACAGATCACAGAGATAACAATGGCCCACCACTTTCCAGTAGTCCTGTTTGGCAACGCCGTCGACTTCAAAAGTAGAGGATTCATCCACCAGGTCGAAGAGCGAGGGAAAGGACTGACACAGACTGACACAGCGCCGACAGCCATGACAGATATCAAATACGCGTTCCATTTCCCTGAACAGGGCTTCTTCGTTATAGAAATCCTCGCCTTTCCAGTCGATGGGATGTCGCGTGGGTGCTTGCAGATTGCCTTCGCGTTGTCCGCCTGCCATTCTTATTATCTCCGCTAGAAAAACTTAAAGTCATTTTACCAAACTGTCAGCGCACCCTGAGGTGCGCTGTGCAGTTATCGTCAACTCACTCGAATGGCTTATGCATTCAGCTCATCAAGCGCTTTCTGGTAACGATTGGCATGTGAACGCTCGGCTTTGGCCAGTGTTTCAAACCAGTCTGCAACCTCATCAAAACCTTCATCACGTGCCGTTTTCGCCATACCCGGATACATATCTGTGTACTCGTGGGTTTCACCGGCAACCGCAGACTTGAGGTTATCTTCTGTGCCACCGAATGGCAGACCAGTTGCTGGATCTCCACACTGCTCCAGGTATTCCAGATGACCATGTGCATGTCCGGTTTCACCTTCTGCAGTTGAGCGAAACAGCGCTGATACATCGTTGTAACCTTCCACATCGGCCTTGCTGGCGAAGTAAAGGTAACGACGGTTTGCCTGTGACTCACCCGAGAATGCATCTTTCAGATTTTGCTCTGTTTTGCTGCCTTTGAGCTCCATTTTATTTCTCCTGTTTATGGTTAACGTTAGAAACAACACAATTGATACTATGCTTATGATTAATTAAATCTAATTAAAAATTTCTAAGGTATCTATAGCTAAAATCAATGAAGCGAACGCTTATATTTGCAATATCTTTGCGTGATGGCGAGTAACCTGGCTACCGTGTTATGTTAATAATCAGGGCCTGATTAGTTTGAACCTGAGCTTAACGGTGGGAGTAAGTTACAGCTGTTGCTGTTGCAGATAGAGTTGCGCCAGTTGCAGATCAAAGGCACGGGTGATTTTAATATTGTCTTCGTGGGCTTCGATTAACTTTGGCGTATAACCCGCCAGTTCCATCGCCGATGCATCATCGGTTATTACCCGCTGTTGCTGCTGCGCCTGTAACAATGCAGCCAGCAGTAAATCCAGGCGAAACATCTGCGGCGTCAGTGCGTGCCACAGACCTTCACGCTCAACCGTGTGATCAATAACATCAGCCGCCCCGGCACGTTTCATGGTATCCCGTACCGGTAAGGCCAGTAGTCCGCCCTGTTCAGTTGATGCCTGTTCGATCAGACGCTGGATGTCCGCAGTGCGCACGCAGGGACGCGCCGCATCGTGCACCAGTGCCCACACATCCCGAGTACCTGCAACCCGCTGTTGCAACAGTTGCAGTGCATTGAGCACCGAGTCACTGCGCTCCTTGCCGCCACGCGCGATCAACAGCGGTTTCTGGCTTTGGTAATCAAGTGCCGGCCAGTACTCATCCCCTTGACTGATGGCGAGTACCGCACCGCTGATCGCCGGCATCGACAGCAAACGGTCGAGGGTGTGTTCAATAACGCTTTTATTGTCCAGCGGCAAATACTGCTTGGGACGATCCGTCTGCATGCGCTTACCCACGCCGGCCGCCGGAATAATTGCCCAGTAAGTTTGATTGCCAGCCTCAGCGACTGTGGATGCTTGCGGAGATTCAGTTGGCATTCTGTTTATCGGCAGCTGGTTTATTGATAATCTGGTAAAATTGCTCGTCCTTGCGCACCATGCCCAGTTCACTGCGGGCACGCTCTTCTATCGCATCCAGCCCCTGTTTGAGGTCTTCCACTTCGGCTTCGAGCGCCGCATTGCGCTCCTGCAACTGCTGCTTCACCTGTTGTTGCTGTTGCACATCCTGCTGTAACTGCAACACTGAAGGCACACCGCCGTCACCCACCCAGAGCCGGTACTGCAACAGCAGTAGAAGAAGCGCCAGCAATGAGAGTAACCATTTCAATCAGGCAGATTTCCCGGTTTATGTGACAACAGACTAGCAGTGATGTGAGAACTCACTTCGGCCTCAGGCCGAAGTGAGCAAAGCTGAATCAGCTCAGGTGCTTGAAGGCGGACTTGCCGGCATACACCGCCTTATCGCCCAGGGTTTCTTCAATGCGCAGCAGCTGATTGTATTTGGCTACGCGATCTGAACGAGACAATGAACCGGTTTTAATCTGTCCGGTTGCGGTGGCCACACACAGATCCGCAATGGTGCTGTCTTCGGTTTCGCCGGAACGGTGTGAAACAACAGCGGTATAATCTGAATCATGGGCCATCTTGATGGCGTTCAGGGTTTCAGTCAGGGTACCGATCTGATTAAATTTAATCAGAATGGAGTTGGCAATGTTTTTATCAATGCCTTCTTTGAAGATTTTGGTGTTGGTAACAAACAGGTCATCGCCTACCAGCTGTACCTTGTCGCCCAGGCGTTCAGTCAGCCTGGCCCAGCCAGCCCAGTCAGCTTCATCCAGACCGTCTTCAATGGTAATAATCGGGTATTTGTCACACCAGTTTGCCAGATAATCGACCATTTCCTCGGCTGACAGCTTGCGGCCTTCTGAGGCCAGGTCATACTGACCATCAGCATAGAATTCGGAGCTGGCCACATCCAGACCCAGATATATATCCTTGCCCGGGGTAAAGCCGGCTTTTTCGATGGCTTCCAGAATCACTTCGATCGCCTCTTCATTGGATGACAGGTTAGGCGCAAAACCACCTTCATCACCCACCGCTGTGCTCATGCCGCGCGCAGCCAGTACTGATTTCAGTGTATGGAATACTTCTGTGCCATAACGCAGCGCTTCCTTGAACGAAGGCGCACCGACCGGCAGAATCATAAACTCCTGCATGTCCACGCTGTTATCGGCGTGTGAACCACCGTTGATGATATTCATCATCGGCACCGGCAATAAAAATTTGCCGGTACCAAGATAATCAAACAGATCCTTGTTTTCGAAGGCGGCGGCGGCATGGGCCGATGCCAGTGAAACCGCCAGCAGTGCATTGGCACCCAGACGACCCTTGTTTTCTGTGCCATCCAGTTTGAGCATGATCTCGTCGATGGTCTGCTGCTCGCGACAATCGACACCGATTAACGCCTGCTGGATTTCACCGTTTACATTGGCAACCGCCTTCAACACACCCTTGCCCAGGTAACGGCTCTTATCATCGTCACGCAATTCGATGGCTTCACGGGTGCCAGTGGAGGCGCCGGATGGAACCGCTGCGCGGCCGCGTACACCGCTTTGCAGAATCACATCGGCTTCGACCGTCGGGTTGCCACGGGAGTCGAGAATTTCACGAGCAATTATTTGCTTTATTTTTGACATGTTTTCCTCAATACTTTCAAGTATTTATAGTTACTTTTTAAATAAATTCTTAATCTTACAACGGGTTTATTACAGCGGCATTACAGGCGCTAACACAGCCACGCCGAAAGCCCGCTTCAGCTGTGTCGCCTACAGCAGGGTTTCTTCAAACGGTGAGGATTTCACCAGATTGTCGATCGCCTGCAAACGTTGCAGCAGACCTTCCAGCTGACCCAGCGGCCAGGCATTGGGGCCATCGCTCAGCGCCTTCGCCGGATCCGGATGGGTTTCCATAAACAGACCGGAAACCCCGGCAGCCACTGCCGCCCTGGCCAGTACCGGCACATGTTCGCGCTGACCGCCGGAACAGGCGCCCTGGCCACCGGGCAGCTGCACCGAATGGGTGGCATCAAACACCACCGGGCAGTTGGTCTCGCGCATCACTGCCAGACCGCGCATGTCTGACACCAGATTGTTATAACCAAACGATACACCGCGCTCACACACCATCAGCTGCTGGTTTCCGGTGGTGCGTGCCTTATCCACCACATTCTTCATATCCCAGGGCGCCATAAACTGTCCCTTCTTGATATTCACCGGCTTGCCGGTGGCGGCCACCTTGAGAATGAAATTGGTCTGGCGACACAGAAACGCCGGTGTCTGCAATACATCCACCACATCCGCCACTTCATCCATCGGCGTATCTTCGTGCACATCGGTAATCACCGCGACACCCAGCTCATCTTTCACCTTCTGCAGGATGCGCAGGCCTTCTGCCATCCCCAGGCCACGAAAGCTGTCAATGGAAGAACGGTTGGCCTTGTCAAACGATGACTTGTAAACAAAGGGAATGCCCAGCTTGCTGGTTATTTCCAGCAGCTGGGTGGCGGTGTTCAGTGCCATTGCCTCGGATTCAATCACGCAGGGTCCGGCAAACAGAAAGAACGGCTGATCCAGTCCGGCGTTAATTCCACAGAATTCCATCAGCTGGCTCCTCGGCTGTCGCTGTGCGTGTGTGCTGCCTTGATAAAGTCGGTAAACAGTGGATGGCCACGACGCGGCGTGGAAGTGAATTCCGGGTGGAACTGACAGGCCACAAACCACGGGTGATCTGCAATTTCCACCACCTCAACCAGATTGCCATCCACTGAGCGTCCGGAAATCACCAGACCTTTTTGCTGCAGGGTTTCCAGGAAGGTGTTATTGAATTCATAGCGATGACGGTGACGCTCGGAGATGGTATCCGCCGCGTAGATCTGACTCACCTTGCTGCCCGGCATTAGTTTGCAGGGTTGCGCACCCAGACGCATGGTACCGCCGAGATCGGAGTTCTCATCGCGCACTTCGGTTTCACCCGATTCATCCTGCCATTCGGTAATCAGTGCAATCACCGGATGCGTGGTGTTCGGTTCAAATTCGGTACTGTGCGCATCTTCCATTGCCGCCATATGCCGGGCGTATTCAATCACCGCCACCTGCATGCCCAGACATATACCCAGATATGGAATCTTGTGCTCACGCGCATACTGCACCGCGGCAATCTTGCCTTCCACGCCCCGTTTGCCAAAGCCGCCGGGCACCAGAATCGCATCCACTGACTGCAGCTGACTCATATCACCGCCTTCCAGGGTTTCAGAGTCAATGTATTTGATATTGACCTTGAGCTTGTTCTGGATACCGGCATGAGCCAGAGACTCATTCAGCGACTTGTAGGACTCGGTCAGGTCAACATACTTGCCCACCATGCCTATGGTCACTTCAGACTCGGGGTGTTCCAGTGCATAGACCACCGCCTGCCAGTCCGACAGATCGGCCTCCGGCAGATCCAGATGCATCTTTTCTGCAACAATATTATCCAGCCCCTGATCGTGCAGCCATTGCGGGATCTTGTAGATGTGATCCAGATCTTTCGCGGAAATGACCGCGCGTTGTTCAACATTGGTGAACAACGCTATCTTGCGGCGCTCTTCTTCCGGCAGATAGGATTCGGAACGGCACAGCAGAATGTCCGGCTGAATACCAATCGAGCGCAACTCCTTGACCGAGTGCTGGGTGGGTTTGGTTTTCACTTCACCCGCCGACTTGATATAGGGCACCAGTGTCAGGTGAATAAACAGCGCATGGTCGTGCCCCATTTCCACACCCATCTGACGAATCGCCTCAAGGAACGGCAACGACTCAATGTCACCCACGGTACCACCGATTTCCACCATAGCAATGTCGGCACCTTTTGCACCTTCGATGACACTGCGTTTGATTTCATCGGTAATATGCGGAATCACCTGCACGGTACCGCCCAGGTATTCGCCTCGGCGCTCTTTGCGAATCACCGTTTCATAGATGCGCCCAGAGGTGAAATTACTCGCCTGCGAGGTGCGGGAATTAACAAAACGTTCATAGTGCCCCAGATCCAGGTCGGTTTCCGCGCCGTCTTCGGTAACAAACACCTCACCATGCTGAAACGGGCTCATGGTGCCGGGGTCAACATTGATGTAAGGGTCGAGCTTGAGCATTTTTACGGAAAGGCCACGTGCCTCAAGAATGGCACCGAGAGAAGCGGCAGCGATTCCCTTTCCCAGAGAAGAAACTACACCACCGGTAATAAATATATAACGTGTCATTAGGTAAATTGGGGCCTTATCGGAAGAGGTTTGAAAGACACATAAAACGTGCTGAATATTAGCAAATAACTATTTGTTTCTCAATGACTTGTCGCTCACAGAACAGAAATAATCCGCACCCGCGACTGGTTCTATCCGACTGCTGAAAAGACACTGCAGTCGTCGATACCTGAGCGGATGCCAGCGGTCAATTTCACCTGTACATGGTATGTCGATCGGTCATAATGTGCCATGACTACAGCGGATATCAGCCCGTTTCAGCCCATGGAACATGTAATACTCTAGTTTAAATATTCAACCTATCTTATTGAATATTAAAATAAATATAGCCATATAATTTACTTATGCCCATTCTTGAAGAATACAAGCGACAGATTCTGCAAAAACAGCTGATAGATGATCCGGCGCAACAGGCCGCGCTGCAGCAGCTCGCCCAACTGCAACAGCAGCTCACAGATTACAGCCGCCGGCGCAACACCCTGTCACACAAACTTCAGCTGTTTTTCAGAGGGCACTCACATACACCACAGGGGCTCTATTTATGGGGCGGTGTCGGCCGTGGCAAGACCTGGTTGATGGATATGTTTTATGACACGCTGGATATCGAAAATCGGCATGGCAGAAACAAACTTCGCCTGCACTTCCACCATTTTATGCGCAGCATGCATGATCAGCTGAGCCTGATTGGCGATCAGAAAAATGTACTGCAAAGCATTGCGCGTAGCTTCGCCAGCAAATACCAGCTGCTCTGCCTGGATGAATTCCATGTGTCAGATATCAGTGACGCCATGTTGCTGTATGGCCTGCTGCATCATTTTTTTACACAGGGCGTGGTGATTGTCGCCACCTCCAACCTGCCGCCGGATGAGTTATATAAAAACGGCCTGCAACGCGAACGCTTCCTGCCGGCCATTGAACTCATAAAACAGCATATGAACCCGCTGGCACTGTCAGGCAAGACCGACCATAGACTGCGCCTGCTGGAACAGACGGACAGCTGGCATATCAGTTCAGAACACAGTCAGCTGGATTTACAGCACAGTTTTAATACCCTGGCCACCACCCTGGCGCAGCGCAATCAGGTGCTGCATCTTAATTACCGCAAAATCCACAGCCTGAAGCTGTCCAGCGACATTATCTGGTTTGAGTTTAATGTCCTGTGTGGTGATCAGCGTGGATCTGCCGATTACATTGAACTGGCACGGCAGTATCACAGCATTTTTGTCAGCGATATCCCACAGATGGATGACAGCCAGAACGACAGGGCCAGGCGTTTTATTACCATGATTGACGAGTTTTATGATCGTCGTGTCAAGCTGTTTGCCAGCGCAGCAGTCGCGCCCGAGCATCTTTACACGGGGCAGCAGCTGGCGTTCGAGTTTCAACGAACCCTTAGCCGTCTGCTGGAAATGCGCAGCCATGACTATATGCAACAGGCTCATAAAAGCCGCTGAGCCAGCCACTGCCTCCAGGCGCACAGATGCAAAAAACACAGCCGTTGTCGACATAGATCAATAAAGCCCGACAAGCCCTGCACCAGCCCCTGTTCTCCACTGGCCAAAGCCGCTATAAAGCTTTAAATTACTCGCACTATGATGCGAACCTGCTCCTTAGAACACATCCATCCATGCGTCAGGCCTGCTTTTTCAACATTGATGTCTGTACTGCTTTTCGCTGCCAGTCTGCTGCTGACACCCCAGTTGCAAGCTGTCCCGTCGGCGAATAATCCCAACGACGCGCTTACCTTTGATGATCAGCCACTGGCCGCTGCCCTGCATTTACCCGACTGGTTTAATCTGAGCTTTCTCGACCTGAATGAAAGCCTTGAAGAAGCGCTGAACGAAGGCAAAAACGGCCTGATTATCTATTTCGGCCGTAAGGACTGTGCCTATTGCAAGGCATTGCTGGAAGATAACTGGGGTGACCCTGCGATTGCCCGCTATACACAGCGGCATTTCAATGTGATTGCGATTGAGGTTCGCGGCTCACGCACAGTCACTGATTTCACCGGCAAGAAGTGGAGCGAAAAAGATTACTCAACCGCCATGCGCACCAACTTCACCCCGACCCTGCTGTTTTACAACAAGCAGGCAAAACTTGCGTTGAAGCTGCCTGGCTACAGGCCCAAATACCAGTTCAGAGCTGCGCTGGAGTATGTGGCTGACGCACACTATACACGGGAGTCTTTCCGTGACTATCTGGCCAGAGCCGAATCCGCTCTCAGCTTCGGACTGCCAGAACTCAATGAAAATGAGGTGTTTCAGTCCCCGCCCTACAACCTTAACCGACACAACATACAGCACAGCCAGTCACTCAGACCACTGTTGGTGTTTTTTGAGCACCCACGATGCCATGCCTGTGATGTGCTGCACGGTGACACCCTGAATAACCCACAGATTGAACAGCAGCTACAGCAGCTGGACGTGGTACAGCTGAACACACATAAGACGACCCCGGTGATCACCCCCGATGGCCGCAAAACCAGCGCCAGTGCATGGGCCGATGAGCTCGATCTGAGCTTCGCCCCCGCACTGCTGTTTTTTGATGAAAAAGGCAATGAGATTCTGCGGATTGAATCTGTGATAAGATTTTATCGATTAAACAAGGTACTGGAATACATTACTGGCAAGCACTATCTTCGCTATCCGACATTCCAGAACTGGCTTCAGCATAGCCGGAATCAGCGCAATGCCGACCAGACGGAAACCAGCCACTAGGGATTACTGCTGGATAGCTCTGCACAGGACAGGCAGTTGAACACCAGTAGCGCAGACTTATACAACCCCGGACTGTAGAACAGACGACAATGAACCAGCAAAAAGTCAATCAGGCCATAGAAGCCATCTGCCAGACCGGCTGCACCTCGGTTCATGCAGTTATCGCCACACTGGAAGCGGGAAAAGCCACCGATGGACTGGAAGACCTGAGTCGCGCCGAACGTGATTTACTCACCCGTGAGCTGAAAGCGATAATGGCGGTTTATGAGGAGCGCTATCGCTAGCCCCTCTGAAGAGCCTCATTGCATTTATCACCGCCCAGTGCTTAATCCAGCGACTTTATATTACCCTGCTTTTGATCCGTTTCGGATACTCAAACCCCAGTAAGACCCCGGTGGATTGCACCGCATCCTGCCAGCGGCTCACATCAAACTGAATAATGCCAACGCTACAGGTAGGCATCTCCGCCACGCTTTCTGTACTGAAGTAATTCAACGCCTCGCTCATCCCCGGATTATGCCCCACCAGCATCACCGTATTTTCTCTCGGCGCAATATGCTGTACCAGATACACAATCTCCGCCAATGAGGCCAGGTATAAGTCATGGTAACTGATCAGGTCATGAATCGGCCTGAGGCATTGCCGGTAATGTTCCGCTGTTTGCAAGGCACGCAGCGCATCGCTGCTGATAATCTGGCCGACCGAATAGCCGCACTGTTTCAGATAAGAAGCCATTAAAGGGGCATCCTGCTGACCCCGCTGGTTTAACGGCCGCCCGAAGTCATTCGTCGACGGGCTATTCCAGTCTGATTTAGCATGTCTTGCCAGCAACAGGGTTTTCATACAGACAATAACCACCTTCTGTATTGGTTTTATTAATTATCGGGAAATGCGGATTTTCAGTAGCACCTAATGTTTCGTTACAAGCATAGCTGACTCAGGCGATTTCACCGTCACAAGATGGCGTAGAAAATGACATCTGCGGACAACACAGCAATCGGACTGTAACCATTCGTCTAAAGAAACACGGGTACTGTATCAACCCGGACGAATATTACCTAATAATAAAGCAACATCAGAATTACCCGGTCTCATTAATAGATATAGCGATTTCATAAACTTAGCACCCATGACAAAACAGATACCGTGATCCCGGAACCTTGCAGGCCATGCAATTGTCATATTATTAGTTGTAATAATTACAACAATAAGATTTTTATATTATAAATGCCTTGCAGAAGGCTTTATATATAAGACTGACAGATCAGTTTTTTTAGTCATCTATATTAGCCAGCATGATGATTAATCAATGCGTTAAAATCAATTATCAAAGGAGTCAGTAACCCATCAAACCTGCCCTGATTTTTATATAAGGCAGATAGAAATCATCTCAATATAGGAGCGTATTCATGTCAAAAACCTGGGTTGTGGTTGCAGAAAGCAGCCGTGCAAAAATATTCCAAGTTGAAAAAAATGAATCACAACAATCACTCAAAGAGCTGGAAGGTTTTACCCACTCCACCAGTCGCAGCCATAAAAATCAGCTCAATGGCAGCCAGCAAAAAGACAGCCGGGATTCACAGCTAACCGATAGCCTGGACAGCCACAAAGATCACGAACGCGGCGAATTTGCCCGCAGTCTCGGACACCATTTAAATAATGCACGCAGCAAAGGTCTGTTTAAAAAACTGATTCTGATGTCACCACCCAAGTTTCTTGGCGACCTGAGAAAAAACCTGGGACATGAAACCAACAAGTTCGTGGTTTCCGCCATCGATAAAAACCTGGTACGCCATAATATACAGGATATACAGGCGCATCTACCGGCCAGGTACTGATACAACCATAAACATGCAGAGCTTGATTTAAAAAGAAAACGCAAATGAACGCGAACCACGCAAATAGACGCGATTAAAACCGTATATCTTCAGGTTTTGTGTTTATCTGCGCGGTCTTCGCGTTGTTAGCGTTAATCTTTTAAAAAATGTTATGTATGCACAGAAACATGGGTATCAAGATTGCATCTTTGGTTTGACTAAAGACAAAAGACGGGCGACTAATAACTAATGACTATTGGTCTTCCTCTCGCAAAATACCGCACATCCTGTGCATAAAAAAAGCCCCGCGCCTAAGGACACGGGGCTTTTTTACATACTGCGTTAACTGACCCTCAGGTGGGTCGGTTGATCAGGCAGCTTTTTCTTTCAGACGTTGCTGAATAGCATCAATTACCGCATCACTTGATGTTGCATCAACGGTAAGCATCATGCCTTCTTTTTCATAGAAACCAGCCAGTGGCGCAGTTTGCTCGTTAAATACATCCAGACGATTGCTGATGGCTTCTTCAGTTTCATCATCACGCTGAACCACAGGGCCACCGCATTTATCACAAACGCCTTCCACCTTGGGTGGATTGGATTTTACATTGTAAATTTCGCCGCAGTCAGTGCAGGTACGGCGAGTGGTCAGGCGATCCAGAATCACATCCCGTGGCACTTCGATATTCACCACCATGTCCAGCTCTTCGCCCATCTCGGCGAGCATGACTTTCAGCGCTTCCGCCTGGGGAATGGTACGTGGAAAACCATCCAGCAGATAACCATTTTTACAATCATCCTCTTTCAGACGCTCCGCCATAATACCCATAATCAGATCATCTGAGACCAGTTCGCCGGCTTTCATGGCCGCCTCAGCTTTTTTACCCAGTTCGGTGCCCGCGGCAACCGCCGCGCGTAGAATATCCCCGGTGGAAATCTGTACCGACCCATCCAGTTTGGTTAACAGTTTGGCAACCGTACCCTTACCCGCGCCAGGCGCGCCTAATAGAATTAATTTCATGTGTGCTCCTCATTTGATCGTTATATCGATAACTGGTGCACATTGCATAACACCAGCTGAATTATCGTGACTAGCCATCATATAACAGATTCAGTCAAAACTCGGACTGGAAAACTTTATTCCATCATAAATTATTTTGAGGTCGCGACGGCAGACAAACCGGCTTTCATCACCGCCTTTAGGCCTACAGGCTGTCAGCGGGGCAATTCATCGGGGATGTCATCGCGCATGGCATCTGCCAGGGCCTGCTTATCGGCGGGTTTCAACTTGCGGATATAATGTTCCCGCTCCGCTGCCTCGGAGCGATCTTCACACAGTTCAAAATACACCATGCGTAGCGGTCGCCGACTGCGGGTATATCTGGCCGCCAGCCGGTCATTATGATTATGCTCGTGCAAACGGCGCTCAGGCGCTGTGGTAATACCGGTGTAGAAGGTATTGTCGGCGCAATGTAAAAGATAGACGTACCAGCTCATTAATCTCGCTAGGCCCTGGACACGTATTGCTGGGCCTCGGTATTAACCTTGATGGACTCCCCCGCCACAAGATACTCCGGCACCTGCACCACCAGACCAGTACTCAGGGTGGCCGGCTTGGTGCGTGCCGATGAGGACGCCGTCTTAAGTGCCGGCGCGGTCTCCTCAATCAGTAAATTCACCGTGGATGGTAACTCAATCGCCATTACCTGATCCTCCACCACCAGCGTATTGATACCCTCCATGCCCTCCACTATAAACAGCAACTCGTCGGCTATATCCTCATCCGACAGGGTGTGCTGCTCATAGCTTTGCACATCCATAAACACCCAGCCATCGCCTTCACGGTACAGCGGCTGCACGCTGCGGCGGCTTACATCAATTACATCCACCACCTCGTCGCCTTTGAAAGCATGCTCGAATTTCTGTTTTGTAATCAGCACCTGGCCTTTCACTTTGTACAACGTATTGCCACTGCGTGAGCAGGCAGTTTGCACATGCAGGCTGTTAATCACGATGTTCTGTCCATTGTAATGAATAAAGCTGCCACGCTTGATTTCATTTGCTTTCATCTGGGGTACCTCTGAATAATGATGACATATCTCTGGCTTACAGGTGTGCTCGCAATCAAGGCAGTGTTTTGAAAGCAGGCCGTGTTTAATAGACATGGGCCTGGTGAAAAACGCTAACGCAGAGTGCGGGCACCCCTGTAAGCCCCGAAGGGCGAGGCCTGAAGCGCACATCTACGCTGTTGTTCTTCTTGTGAAGGACCGGGCCATTCACTGCGAAGCACGCCTTGTAGCTGCACGCTTCAGATCTCGCAGTGACATATCAGCATTGTTCAGAGGTACCCTGGGTACCTCTGAACCTGATACTGCTGTAAATTGTCGCGTATAATACCCGTATTTTTGAGCCGGATGTAAATACTGTGACTGATTTTGTTGCTGGTCAACGCTGGATTAATGATGCCGAACTGAGTATGGGTCTGGGCACCGTACTGACGGATGAATACCGCACTGTCAGCATAATTTTTCATGCCATCGGGGAAACCCGCACCTACGCCAAGGACAGCGCCCCGCTGACGCGGATTCGCTTCAATTCGGGCGACCAGATCACCGATATTCACAAGCGCAACCTCACCATCCACGAGGTACGTCAACATCAGGGTTTGCTGAGCTACCTGGTGGTCAGCGAATCCGGCGACCGTGAATGGCTGGAAGAGCGAGATCTGGACACCTCGATCCGCCTGAACAAGCCACTGGACCGGCTGCTCAGCGGACAGGTCGATGATAACCGCTGGTTTTCACTGCGCTATCAGGGCTGGCAGAACCTGCTGAAGAATTTTGCCAGCGGTATCACCGGCCTGACCGGTGCACGTACCAACCTGATTCCACATCAGCTGTACATCGCCAACGAAGTCGCCCGCCGCTACGCGCCCCGCGTGTTGCTGGCAGATGAAGTCGGCCTGGGTAAAACCATCGAAGCCGGCATGATCCTGCACCAGCAACTGAGCACCGGCCGCGCCAGTCGCGTGCTGATTATTGTGCCTGAGCCACTGATCAATCAATGGCTGGTGGAACTGCTGCGTCGCTTTAACCTGTTTTTTAATATTTACGATGAAGAGCGCTGTGAAGCCATAACCCGGAGCAGTGACTTCAGTAATCCGTTTATGGCAGAACAGCAGATACTCTGCAGCCTGGATCTGTTCACAAATAATGTCGAACGCTTTAGCCAGGTGATTGAAGCGCCCTGGGACCTGTTGATCATTGACGAGGCTCACCACCTGCAGTGGAGCCCACAACAGGTCAGTGAAGAATACCGACTGGTTGAACAGCTCGCTGCACAGAGCAAGGGGCTGTTGCTGTTAACCGCCACTCCTGAACAATTTGGCAAGCAAAGCCACTTTGCACGATTGCGCCTGCTGGATGCAGATCGCTTTTCTGACTATGACAGTTTTATCCAGCAGGAAAGCCATTACCAGCAAATTGCCGAACTGATAGAAAAGATTGGTGCAGGTCAGGCACTGAGCCCGCAACAACTGGATTTGCTCAAAAGCTACCATAATGAACTGGATGAAACTGCGCTGCTTGCAGGCACACTGGAGCCAGAAGCGAAAACCCGGCTAATCAATCACCTGCTGGATTGCCATGGCACCGGTCGTGTGCTGTTCAGAAATACACGGGCGGCGATTCAGGGCTTTCCCGAGCGACAGCTGACCGACTACCCGCTGGAATTGCCTGCCGATTATGCAAACGCACTGCAGACACAAACGGATACCACTCGGCATTTGTACCCTGAGCAGCTTGTCGGACAAGGCTGGACGCAGCAGGATCCACGCATTGACTGGCTGGTGTCAATGCTTGATCGCTACCCGCAGGACAAACTGTTACTGATTTGCCACACCGCATCCACCGCGATCGATCTGTCACGTGCACTGAAAGAGAAATACGCAATTGCCTCCTCGGTGTTTCATCAGCAACTGAGCATCGTCGAGCGGGATAAACGTGCCGCCGATTTTGCCGATATGGAAAGCGGCGTACAGCTACTGATCTGTTCGGAAATCGGCAGTGAAGGTCGTAATTTCCAGTTTGCCCGGCATCTGATTTTATTTGATCTGCCACTGAACCCTGATCTGCTGGAACAACGCATCGGTCGACTGGATCGGATTGGTCAGCAGCACCGTATCCAGATTCACCTGCCCTTTTTCGAACACACCGCGCAAAGTCGTTTATATACATGGTATCACCAGGCACTGAATGCATTTAATTCGACTTGCCCCGCCGGCGCACAAATCTATGCTGAACAATATTTTAACCTGCTTGCCATGCTGGATACCGGCAACACATCTGAAGGTGAATTCAATGAATTTGTGAGTCAGTGCAAGCAGCAACATGATGTACTTAATCAGGCGATGCATGAAGGGCGTGATCGACTGCTGGAATACAGCTCCTGCCGTAAGGAGGTTGCACTTGAGCTGCAAACGCGCATTGAACAGTTCGAGAAACAGTCACAGCTTAAAGCGTTTATGCTGGATTTATTCGACAGCTACGGGGTGAATGTAGAAGATCATAAACCCGGCTCGTTTATTATCACACCGGCCGAACACATGCTTGGACAGTTTCCGGGACTACATGATGACGGCATGAGCATTACCTTTGAGCGCGAAGTCGCACTGCTACATGATGATATGCATTTTCTCAGCTGGGATCACCCCATGGTTCTAAATGCAATGGACATGCTGCTGGGCAATGAGCTGGGCAATACCTCGGTGTGCAGTATTCACCACCCTGAGTTCAAGCCAGGTCAGTTATTACTGCAGGCAGTTTATATACTGCAACTCGACCCACCACTGGAGTTTCAACAGGCGCTCAGCCAGCAGCCATTACAGCCGCTACCGGTATTGATTACACTCAATGAACAGGCAGAGGAAATTGAGCACTGCCTGCATGAAAAGCAAATGAAGACACTGGATAAAGGCATTTGCAAACAGGTTATCCAGCTCAAACAGGCGGAAATTAAACAACTGCTGCAACACGCCAGCTCAATATTGCAACAACATGCCGAAAATTATCTGACGCTACATTACCAGGGGCAGCGACTGACCCTGGAAAATGAAATTGATCGGCTGCAACAGTTACAACAGATCAATCCGCAGGTAAGAGATGAGGAAATTGGATTTTTCAGTGACCAGCTGGAGGTACTGAATAGTTCACTGCATTATCCGGTTAGCCGACTGGATTCAATCCGCCTGATGATTACCACCTGAACAACGTCAGGACTGACCGCCTGCCAGGCGCAACGGTTGACGACACAACTGACAGGAATAAACTGCAGTTCCGCGCAGTATTTTATTGTGCCGCGTTGTAGTCAACTCATGTTCACGACAGGCACAAGCATAACGATGACGTCGTTGTTGTCTCAATGGCAACTCGCTAATGTCATAGCGACTGGTCACCTCTGCAGGCAGCTTGAACAACGCCATTACCTCACTCCATTCCTTACCATGGGGCTTTATTTTTCTACCCTGTGACATGGCATAAGCAATATAATGTGCCACCTCATGACCCACCGTGTGCTGGAGTGCGTGATCAAAGTAATGTGAAAAAATTATCGGGTTATAACGAATCCAGTGTTGACTGTCCAGTGTCGAGCGCCGGTAAACAAACATGCCCGAAGCCTTGCCACGTAAATCAAATTTAACCGGAATCACGGGCAACTGGGTATTCAGTAATTGATTGGCCTGATCGATATAGAAATCGGTTTTATCAATGACCTGCTGTTGCTGTGAAGGGCTCAGGGTAAAGCGATTATGCATAATATTAAATCAGCCCTTGAACACGCTCAAATACTGCCGTAACAGGCTGGCAAATTTGACTGACTGAGGTGCTGGCTATATGTCGACTTGGCATGGAAAGATAGTGTATATTACCTGTATCTAAAGTAAACAGGTTAACTATGGATCAGCTATTCATTGCCCGCCAGCCTATCTATGATCGTGACAAGGGCGTTATGGGTTACGAACTGCTTTATCGCAGCAGTCTGTTGAATCGTGCCAATATCACCGATGCTGATCAGGCCTCCTGCGAAACCATCCTCAACTCCTTTATGCATATCGGTATTGATAATATTGTCGGTAGCGCACTTGCCTTTATTAACCTGCCCCGTGAATTTATTGTCAATGACACCCTGATGCCCGCCTTCAAGGAACAGGCGGTACTGGAAATTCTGGAAGACATCGAACCCGATGCCGAGGTCATTGAAGGCATCAAACGCTTTAAACAGGCGGGCTACCAGATTGCACTGGATGATTTTGTCTATCGAGATGAACTACAGCCCCTGGTTGAGCTGGCGGACTATATCAAGCTTGATGTGATTGAATTATCCAGAAATCAACTGCAACAACAACTGAATCATTTAAAACCCTATAAGGCCAAAGTTGTCGCCGAGAAAGTCGAAACCCACGAACTGTATGAATTCTGCTATGAACTGGGCATGGATTATTTTCAGGGGTTTTTCTTCTGCCAGCCGGAAATGCTGCAGCAGAAATCACTGCCCAGTAACAAACTGGTTGTGCTCAATCTGATTAATAAATTAAACGACCCGGATATCACGTCAGAGGCACTGGAAAACCTGCTGATACAGGACATCACCCTCAGCTATAAACTACTGCGCTATATCAACAGTGCGGCTTTCAGTTTAAGACGTGAAATCGATTCGATTAAAGATGCGATTGTTTTGCTGGGGATCAAAAACCTGCGCGAATGGGTCACCCTGATTATGATGTCCAGAGTGCTGAATAGCAAACCCACCGAACTGATTGTCACTGGCATGATCCGCGGCAAGATGCTGGAATTGCTGGCAGAAGAAATGCAGCCTGAAATACGTCACCAGATGTTTATTATCGGTCTGTTTTCGGTGCTGGATGCACTGATGGACCAGCCAATGGTCGAGCTGCTGGATACGGTGATATTGAGTACGCCGATTAAACTGGCGCTACTGGATAAGGCCGGGCCCCAGGGTGAACTTTATCAGTACGTACTGCAGTATGAACAGTGCGACTGGGATGGGATCAACCGCCTGGGTGAGCAACGGGAACTGTTTATCCAGTCCTATCTGCAAGCCGTTCACTGGGCCGAGCAGAGTATGAAATCACTGCTGGACGACTAGGCCATAGACCATCAGTCTAAACTGACTCTCACTTCCATGTGGGAGCAAAAGCGCAGTATTCATTTACAGTAGAAAGCGACCACCGCTTGCGATCACCACCACCAGCAAACCGATCATGGTATTAATACCCACCAGGATACGAATCTGCGCCAGTGCCTTGCCTGCTTGCGGCCAGTCTTCACTGGCAACCAGCCGTTTAAGTCTGCCAAAGGGCGCAAAATAGACATGCAGATAGATCAGTATCATTAAAATACCCAGCCCCTGCATCACATGCACGTACAGCGGTGCCCCCGCAAAACCCTGCCAGATACTGAACATCAACAGGTAACCTGTAACGGGCAGCAGGATAACCGACAACCAGACATAGGGGAAAAAGCGATTAAACACACCGACCCAGAGCTTCAGGCGATACGGCGGCTCCAGCTGCTCAGCCGCCACTGGGCGTAAAAAACTGTAGGCAAAAAACATACCGCCAACCCAGATAACCGCAGAGATGACGTGTAATAAACTGTAGATTGATAACATGGTGTTGTTCCTTTGTGATTGCCGGTAGTTTCTTGCCGGCACTTTATCCTCAGGCTTTTAATTAAGCAACTGTGAACAGTTTCTAGCGGTTATTGTCCTGCATAGCATCCACTGGATACGCGTCCATACAGGTTTTAACCAGCTGCATCCCGGCAAAGGTGATTTCGCCATGGTAACGCCGGTATTCATTATTGGTGAATTCAAAGCGGTAAAGACGCAGCAATTTTAACTGGCCGTAGGTGTTTTTACCCAGAGAGAGCTTACCGAGATAGACAGTATCATCAAGAAACTGTAATTTATGTTGTTGACAGAGTTTAAAGCCGGTACGACGTGCCAGCTCGCCCACTCTGGTTGAATCAAACCAGAACCAGCCAATCAACACCAGCAGCAGTATCAAAAACAGTTCAGTCAGTTGCATTGTGTTTTATACAAGATGAAAAACAGAGATTATACACCACTTGCCTATACGCCTTTATTCTGTGAAGAGAATATCTGGAAATTGCTTGAAGCCAGTTACACCCAGGCCTGGCAGGCGGAGGCACTGCAGCCGCTGCATGTGTTATTCATCATCAATAGCCATAACACGGTTGCCCTGTTCGGTCAGGGTGAAGCGGATAAGCATCAGCCAATGATCTGGGATTATCATGTGATTCTCTCCGCCGTGTTGCACGGCAAGCCGGTGATCTATGATTTTGACAGTCAATGCGACTTTCCTGCGGATTTATCCAGCTACTTCAATACCACCTTTCCACTGCATACCAATCTTAACCACGAATACCGGCCACTGCTCAGGGCCATTCAGGCAGAATTTTACTACCGGCATTTCAGTTCGGACAGGCAACACATGGCACAGCTGATTCCACAAAGCCAGTTCCCCGCTTACCCGCTGATACAGTCCGATTCACTGTTAACACCATTAACACTGCAGCAGTGTCGGGATGCCGATAGCTGCATTGCCCACAGCCAGTTGTACTACCCCTATGATTATTTTATGCAGCTACTGGTAACACAGGTATAAATAACGCGCGCGTAGATGATTATTTACCTAGTAGGCTATGGATAATCTCATCCACCGTTAACACTGATTCAATACTCTCTACACTTTTTCCAGCCTGCCAGTATTCTCCCTCCGCGTTTGTTGCGAACAGTGAGCGTTTAAACCGATGCAATGATTTTAATGACATCAGATAGCGGCTAATGTGTTTTAAAAAACGACTTTGCAGGGCAAATTGCTGTAATGCATTGAGTTCTCGCCCCTGACGTTTTACATACTCATTGGCAATCACCGCTACGGGTACACCGGTAATTTTTCGGGTGAGCTGAATATCCTCTGCGCGTGCCGCAATAATTGCCTGTTTATAGGTATCACTGGCGCTGCACTCGCGGGAAGCAATGAAACGTGTACCCATCTGCACCGCCTGATATCCCAGCTGCATTGCCTCGGCAAAGCCTTCAGCACTGGAGATACCACCGGCGGCCACCAGCGGCAACTGATAGCCCTGTAAATCTTCATAGAGCCGGGCCAGCTGACGGCTGCCCGCATGACCGCCTGCATTCTGATTAACCGCAATCAGTCCATCTACCAGATGCTCAGCCGCAATCTCCGCCCATCTGGGCAGAGTGACATCATGGTAAACAAATCCACCGGCCTGATGCACACGCTCAACCACCCAGTCCGGCTTGCCCAGTGAGGTAATATAAAATCGAATACCTTCCTGCAGGGCGATCTCCAGCCACTCGCGCATTTTATTCTGGTAGTGTCGACTGGATTTTTCGATTAGCAGGTTCATCGCCAGCGGCTTTTGCGTGAGCTGGCGAATATAGCGAATGCCCTCGCGCAGCGGGTAGCCATGCACATAACTCAACGCAATCGGTTGAATTACCCCCAACGCACCAGCCTCTGATGCGGCAGCCACCAGTTCGGGATTACTGCAGGGATACATGGGGCCGCAGATAATCGGGTATTCAACCCCGCTGTGCTGCAAAAAAAGACTGGTTTGCATAACGCATCCCTGAGGTGACGGCCACTCAAACACAGCTTGAAATGACAGATAGCTAGTGTACGAACTTCTACCGATGTTTCACAGATGGTATAGTTTGCAGCTGTTGAATCAGCCAGATTACCCCTATCATGTCATTTAATCCCGAACTGGCAAAGCAGGATCTGTTAAAAATTGCCCAATACCGCATGCCCTATGGCAAATACGCAGGCTGGTTGCTGATCGAGCTGCCGGAGCCCTATGTAGTCTGGTTTTATAATAAAGGCCTGCCTGCGGGTGAGCTGGGCCAAATGCTGGGCTTGCTCTATGAAATCAAGGTCAACGGCCTCGAATCGCTGTTCACGCCGATTATAAAACAGCTGAATAGAACGTCACCTGAGCAATGAGCGTACCACATATCTACCAGCCACCCCCGCATTGTGCCGCGGAAATACTCTATGAGGACAGCCACCTGGTCATTGTCAATAAACCGGGCGGATTATTATCGGTACCTGGTCGCGGCGAAGACAAACAGGACTGCATGTTACATCGCCTGCAAACCGAGTATGCGGACGCACAGCCCGTGCACCGGCTGGACATGGACACCTCAGGCATTCTGCTGTTTGCGCGTAATGCCGATGCACAACGAGCGATGAGCCAACTGTTTGAACAGCGGCGCATACACAAGACGTATCTGGCCAGAGTATGGGGCCTGCCTGATGAAACCAGCGGCAGCATCAATCTGCCACTCATCGCAGACTGGCCTAATCGACCCCGACAGAAAATTGATTTCAATCGGGGCAAAGCCGCCCTCACCCACTATGAACTGATAGTAAGCAATCGACAACATAGCCTGTTACAACTGACCCCTGTCACCGGTCGCAGCCATCAATTACGGGTGCATATGTCGGCCCTGGGCCACCCGATACTCGGCGATCAACTGTACGGCACAGCCATGTCCCGATGTGCCAGCCAGCGTCTGTTATTACACGCAGAACAACTGAGTTTTGAGCACCCATTTACCGCTAAACCGATAACGCTTAAGTGTCGCGCCGAGTTTGCTCTGGCCGAATCTGATCTAGTTACCCCGACTGAAGCCTGTGCAGCAACAGACAGGCCTGCCTTATGACGCAGCCAGACATGAATCTGCATAACCGACACAGTGAATCGATACTGTATTATATCCATGATCCAATGTGCAGCTGGTGCTGGGGCTTTAAACCGGTATTCAGGCAACTCACGCAACAGCTGCCCGCAGATATTCGACTGCAGTATGTTCTGGGCGGGCTTGCCGCAGACACTGACCAGCCGATGCCCGCAGAGATGCAGCAACAGATTGCCACCACCTGGAGACACATCCAGCAGGTGATCCCCGGTACTGAATTCAACTTTGATTTCTGGCGCAAATGCCAGCCGCGGCGCTCAACCTATATTGCCTGTCGTGCCGTCATAGTTGCAGAACAGCTGTCACCGGGAAAAGGGCTCGGCATGCTGGACGCGATACAGACTGCCTACTATTTGCAGGCAATGAACCCGTCTGATGCAACCACCCTGATCACGCTGGCGGAAGATCTGGGGTTCGATCTAGCGCAGTTCGAGCAACGGCTCAATGCACAGCAGACGCGACTGGCGCTGAAACAGCAAATCGACTTTGCCAGAGGCATTGGCGCAGACAGCTTTCCATCACTATTTCTATTGCACAAGCAAAGCTATCAGGCCATTGTGCTGGATTATAATCACGTTGATTTGATCCTTGAGCATATTAACAGCGTGCGTTCGGCGGACTAAAGCGGAAATGAGCACACAGGATCAATGGGATACAGCCATTTTTAGCCAGTCAGCGATTGTTTCTCAACTGGAGAAGCAGACTCGGCACTTTCTTGATTTCCGTCAATGGCCACAGCTGAGCGACTACCAGTCATTGTTTAAGCAGTCAAAAACTGGTATTCAGCCCATCGCCCAGGCCAGTGAAATCTCCCGCTTTGAAGATCAGTATGAGCCGCGTGTGTTTTTAAAGCAGGAGCTGCAGACCCGCACTGAAAACTGGCATGACTTTTTTAATGCCATGATCTGGCTGAAGTTTCCCCACAGTAAACAGGCTCTTAACAAGCGGCATTATGAAGCCGCCCGTCAGCGTGAAGCCGGCTCGAATCGTTCAAGCCTGGAAAACCGCCTCACCCAGTTTGACGAATGCGGCGCTGTGATTGTCGCGGCCAGCGAAAAGCCTCTGCAGCTGATCAGAAATCACCAGTGGCAGGAGCTATTTATAGAACAGGCCGCATTGTTCAGGGAAGATATCCGCTGCATTGTGTTTGGACACGCTATTTTTGAAAAAGCGCTGAAGCCGTATATCGGTATGACCTGTCATTGCCTGATGTTGGCGGACCCGGCACTGCTGACCACGCTGAAAGAGGGCCATAACGAAAGCCTGGACCGCACAATCGCAGACTACTGGCTCAAGCAGCCAGCCACACAGCCAGAACGGCTGCAGCCACTGCCGCTACTGGGCATACCCGGTTACTGGCCCAAACAGGACCGCGCCTTTTACGACAATGAAAAATACTTCAGAAAATAGTATTTGTTTTCAATAATTTATTGTGTTTTATTAATGTCAATTATTGTATAAACACCGTGCCCGCATCGCCTTACCGACAGACGGTAGCAGGCTTGCGCCAGACATCTTTGCCAACTATATCCGCTAATGAGTTAACAACCACCTTCTTGAACCAGCTCACATTAATCACCCCAACGAATGCTTAATATGTGCCACAGGGTTGTTTGCTTTTTTTAAATTCCAACCCATCAAATGTTTAAAGCACCGCAGAAACTCTCTGTAACCAGAAAAGTGCGCTAACAACATACGCTCATCCGGCCTATGGTGGATCATTCCCCATACACTGATGTACAGATAAAAGCGCGCCTCATTCAACTAGCAGGTCTTGTATATGAGCGCTGATAACAATGCATTTGATACTACGGTAAAACTCACCGTCGAGCATATCAAGGACAGAGAATACCTGTCGAAAGTCATCAACAGCTATGTCAGAGATAACAGCAAGCCCGACAATGCCGCATTGCGTGCCTCATCTTCCGGCAGAAACTTTTTTAATCGCAATGATGTACTCAAGGCTCTGACCAATATTCAGCAAAGCTACAAATCCAGATATGTACCTGGCCAGCAGGTCAATATCAATACCGAAGCCTTTAAGGCGGCCGTGTTAAACAGCATTGCCAAGCTCAATAAAGTCAATACACCAAAATCAATCAACCAGATAGATGGTCGCACCATTGATTTTGTCGAGATGATTTTTGGCGCATTTCTGCGTGATCAGAACATATCCGATGCAGTTAAAAGCCTGCTGCTGAAATTACAGATACCGGTCATTAAAACCTCACTGATTGATCACAACTTCTTCTATGACAATAATCACCCTGCACGTACCCTGCTGGATACCATTGCTCGACTGGGCATCGGCATTGAAAATGAGGACAATACCGTCTATCAGACTATCAGTCTGGTGATAGATCAGTTACTGCGCAGCTTTGACAAGAACACCGTCAGTTTCAGAACTGCGGCCGCCTCTCTGCAACGCTTAACCAGCATTGAGCAGAAAAAACTCAAACAGAACGAAGATGTAACACAGAAGCAGATCATTCAGGAACATGCACGCCAGCTTATTTTATCTGAACTGCAGTACCACACCATGAACATTAAACTGCCCAGACCAGTGCAGCCGTTATTATTAAATAACTGGTCATCCTATATGTTCTACTGCTATCTTCGTTTTGGCAAAACCAGCTATGAATGGCAGGAATCTATCGACATTCTTAAAATCGTCACCAAATCACTGGCACCATTAAAAAACTTCGATGAATGGAAGTCGCTGAAAGGCAGCTACAAGGACATTATTCACACCTTGCAGGAAAAGCTGGACGCAACTAAACAGAATAAAGAAAAAGCCTTTATAGCGATTGCCAACCTGAAAAAACATTATGAAAACACGATTAATGAATCGGAATTCTATGCGTCAAAACTCGGCAATGAAGCGATTTCAATCAGGGACTCTGTCTTCGCTGACAAGAGCCAGGATGAAATGAGTCCACTGGAGAAACTGGCAAAAAGCTCGGAAGATGTCATGGCCGAACTGCCTGGCTATGTTAAGCCCGGTGTCTGGTTTAAAATATACACCGCAGATAATCAACCACCTCGCAGACTGAAACTGTCACTCATCACCTCGGAAAACGCACGTATGATCTTTGTTGATCGTAAAGGCGTCAAAGGAATTGAAAAAAATGTAAATCAGTTCTGTATGGAGTTATTAACCGGAAAATCCACCATGCTGGAGGATCATTCGGTATTCGACCAGGCACTGTTCCAGGTGATTTCACAGATTGCCAGCAATAAATAAAATTTCTAACTAAATGGCAATCGATAACTGATAATAATTACAAATGGACAAGCATCAGCCTTTCAATAGCACCTTACGGTGCTATTTTTTTATGTACAGGATGTACGGTATTTCGCGAGAGGCAGGACGCCGATAGCGGTTATGTACAGGATGTATGGTATTCCGCGAGAGGCAGAATATAGGTAACGATAATTATCTAAAAAGAAAACGCGAACAACGCAAATGAACGCAAATATTTAAGCAGGCTAGCACTAACATAGTGGGTCTTGCGAGCTGCATACACTAAGGCAATTTTAGCTGTTGTTTATTGTATTACCACCATTTTTAAAAAATTAACGGCAACAACTCCAATGAAAGCCAATGCTTAAAAATATTAGGTTTTTTTCGCGTTTATTTGCGCCTATTCGCGTTCATTCGCGTTTTCTTTTTAAACCAAAGTTCATGCATTGGTGCTCATATAAAATGACAGCAGCTTAACCTGCAGTCCAGTGTTCTGTGGCTATACCCTCACCCAGATCTGCCTCTACCAGCCGTTGGCGTACATCGAGTAACTTGTCCAGCAATGCCCCTTCATATTTCTCATACGCACTGGCATCTGGCACACGTTTAACCACCACGCCGAGCAATTCGGTAATCGCATTACCAATCGAATTCTGACTGATGGTAACAATCAGATCTCCCTCGTCATTACGGTAAATCAGTTGCTTAAATGCTGGTTGCCAGCGAATTGAATTGGCATACTTGGGGTCACGTATGCAGTGTTCACGCACCTTTCTGGCCGCCCCCATAAAATCATTATTAAACAGCAATATGGATTCGATAGCCTGTGGATAATAGGCGTCCCTGGGTACAGGCGAATTGCGGGATGACACCTGGGAAAAAAACGCCCGATAAAAATCGATAAAACCCTTGAGTATTTCATCGTACTCGTGCCAGAAACGAATCTGCTTGAGGGCATCGCTACCACCGATAATCTTCCAGCTTGGCAGACCCTGGGGGTAACCAGTGAGTGCCAGTGTTGACTGCTTCAAATCAACTGGCTGTAACACCTGCAAATCCAGTTCGCCCAGAAATCGCTGATAAACATCACGCATATATGACTGGAATAAACTGTTCTGACCACCATCGGTTAAATTTGGGTTATCCGGATCAGCACAGTCAGCCTGTTCAAGCTGGTGTTTATCGAACACGATAAAATGGTTATGCAACATGCGAATACTGGGTACACCCGGGGATGTCAACGGCCAGGTCGCATCAAGGCTGGCTTCGCCTGCCAGCAGCAGATGATCTGCCGGATCCGGGTATTGCTCCAGCATATATTCGATAATAATCTGGTTCATACGATTCCAGTCGTGTTTTACCTGATCTGGAATCTGTGTACGACGTACCGGGCGACCTAATGGGTTCAGAATAGACCTGGAGGTATTGTAGATAATCGAGGTATCGAACTCGTTGGAGTGCCCCAGCGCCTTGCGGTACATCAGCAGACCTTCCGGATTCGCCAGCAAACCATTGTTATGAATTAAATCATTCAGGTTTTCAGTGCTATTAAAGAATTCATTGGGTGCCATACCCTCCGGCACATCCAGTGGTATCGGCCTGAACGGTGTAACAATTTGTCGTGGACCTGTTTTCATCATTTTCCCAGCATAGATTGTCTATTAATGATCAATATAGCACGTGAAAAATAAACACCGTATCAAGATTTTTAATCTACATATTCAGATAAAATATAGCCTGAATAGTGACTATAGCTTTGTGCAAGGAGTTACAGGCTGTTTTGTAACTATTTAAGAAAAGGGTTATTACGCCGCTCTTCACCGATGGTCGACTCCGGGCCGTGGCCGGGTATAAAACGGTAGCTGTCGTCCAGCGTCATCAGCTTATTGGTGATTGAATTAATCAGCTGCTGGTGATTGCCCCGTGGAAAGTCGCTGCGGCCAATTGAGCCGTTAAACAGCACATCACCTACCCAGAGTAATTGCTGCGCCGGATGCTGCAGCACAATATGACCTGGCGTGTGTCCCGGTGTATGCAATACGCTGAATTGCTCATTTCCAAGACTCAGTGTGGATGATTCATCCAGCCACTGATCCGGCAGAAATTTTTCCACCACAGCAAAACCAAACATTTGACATTGCATCGCCATCGCATCCAGCAGAAACTGGTCGTCAGGATGCGGGCCAATAATCGGCACATGCAGGTCTTTCTGTATCTGTGCGCAGGCACCTACATGATCCAGGTGACCGTGGGTTAACCAGACGGCCGTTAGATTAACCCCCTGTTGTTCAACCGCAGCAATCAATTTTTCAAGCTCGCCGCCTGGATCAACCAGCACAGCTTGCAGTGTCTGATCGCACCAGATTAAACAACAGTTTTGCTGAAATGGCGTTACTGGAATTAGTTGATACTGCAACATGTTAGCGTACCTTGTTACATTCCATTACCAAATTTTTCAGTCGCAGTTGCACCACTGTCACGTACCAGTTTCAGCGCAATCACATATTGTTTTAGAATATTCAGTGACCATTCGATGCGCTCCTTGAAATAGGCATCCGCATCGGCATTATTGTCAGCCGCGTTTTCATTCAGTACCTTTTCGACATTGCGAATAATCACATGCTCCGGGATATAACACAGGCGACTGTTTTTATAACTGCTCATTCGCAGTTCAGCCACTGGGTAGGCGCCGCCATCAGCAGCTGACACACTGACAATTTTTGCCGGTTTATGTGCCAGCTCGTTCTTACCGAATATCAGAAAAAAATTCTTCAAGCCGGCAGGCACCTGGCCGTGCCACTCGGGTGTTATCACAACAAAACCATCACTGGATGATAAGGTTTCCCGGTAAGGTGCCAGCAGGGTGTTCCATTTTTCATCACCATCCCATATGCCCTGATCCCAGAGTGGTAAGGGGTTGTTCGCCAGATCGATAATCGGGGCTTCATCACAGATGCCATTCAGCAATGTTTTCTGATAATGCCTGGCCACTTTACTGCTTTGCGAATCATTACGATGACTGCCTGAAATAATACATATTTTCATTGATTGTCTGTTCCTGGTTTTATTATTGAGTAACAAGTTTCAAATTAAATTCATCGCCCTGCTCTGTTACGCGCACTTCAATCAGTTGCGGGTTGCGCGCCTGCAGGTAACAACAGAGCACCTGTGCCAGGTTTTTATTGTGCTGATCAATGGCGATCAGTAACTGCATTGCAACATACTGCTGCTTCTGGTGCGCATTCGGTGCCGCAATCGGCTGTTCCCCCAGCATAATCCCCATGTCCATATCCTGGTCCATTTCATCCAGATAACGACGCACACGTCCCGGCATACGGTCCGGCGATGCCTGGAAAATAGTCTGATTGTTCAAGCTGACGTTAAAGGCTGCTGGCATGATTGGTTTCTATACATTGCCGCTTCAATGGGCGTTTTAAGAGTAATCCACCATACAATAAAAAAGGCCGTTAATACACCGGCCTTTTTCGCGGAATAAAACTTACTACAGACTCAACGCGTGATTTTATATACGCGCTCGAACAGGTGATGCAGTCCTCTTTCCCGGAATCTGGGGGATTCATCAATCACGTTTCGCTCATCCAGCAGGCTGATATCAAACGATGGCTGGTACAGGCGCTGTACTTCGCTGTGGCTTACCGCAAAAGGTGGCCCCTGCATCAGTGCCTGATCATAATCCATGGTCACCAGTAAAATACTGACAGCCTGCGGCAGAGTACGTTGCAGCAGCTCAACATACTGCTTACGCATATCAGCTGGCAGGGCGATCAGCGATGCGCGATCATAAACAGCAGACACCGACTTCAATAACGCTTTATTCAGTTTAAAGAAATCACCCTGTAAAAGCTGAATATTACCGGCCTGATACACTGAGAACGCATCCTGCTGGCTCAATGTCACCGTTAATTGCTGCTCATCGATAAACTGCTGCAGCGCCTGTTGGCTGCATTCCACGCCCATTACCTGGCAACCCTGTGCGGCGAGCCAGATCATATCCAGGCTTTTTCCACACAGGGGCACCAGCACCTGTTGCCCTTCACTGTCGGCAATCTCCGACCAGTACTGGGCAAGACTCGGGTTGACTTCATCAAGATGAAAGCCGATTTGCTGGTTTTCCCAGCGCTGTTTCCAGAAATCAATGTGCATATAAAACAAAACCCTGTATTAAAAATTCAAAGCAGAAGAAAACGTGAATGAGTCGAATATGACGATTACCTGGGGTTGCGTCAAGCGAAGTGACCCATTATAAGTCCGCCAATGAACGCAAATAAACGCAATTTTATTGATTTTGTAACGACACAGTCAAAGAGCTATTACAGAAACAACGGGTAAAGCCGCTCAGCATCCACGGCACAGTTAAGGACGAAAGACCAACGACTAACGACAAATGACTGCTCACCTGCCTCTCGCGAAATACCGCCCGTCCTGGGCATCTTCGCTACCGGCTCCTGCCTCTCGCGAAATACCGCCCGTCCTGGGCATCTTCGCTACCGGCTCCTGCCTCTCGCGAAATACCGCCCGTCCTGGGCATAAAAAAATACCCCGTTATTGCGGGGTATTTTTAGTTTTACATTTTTTTAACTGATATTATCTACAATGTCATCTTGTCGCGATTTTTCTCAATCGTCTTATCGCTGATGCCCTTGACGTTCTGCAGGTCTTCCAGTGCATTGAACGGTCCGTGCTGTGTACGGTAGTCGATAATCGCCTGTGCTTTCTTTTCACCGATACCATACAGCTCACTGGATAACATCGCAGCATCCGCCTGGTTAATATTCACATTGCCCGCCTGTGCCAGTCCTGCGATAAGTAACGCGCAGCAAAAGATTATTGCTTTTATCGTTTTCATATGATGACTCCTCAGTCCATTTTGAAGGAGTCGTTACCGTATAAAAATGTGCGCTTTAGAACAATGCGGAAATTTCTGAATTTATTGTACGCAAAACAGCCAATGGCGTGTCAGACTGGGTAATGGGTCGCCCGATCACCAGGTAGTCAGAGCCGGCTTTGAGTGCATCCTGTGGCGTCATAATGCGCCGCTGATCATCCGCCGAGCTGCCCGCAGGACGTATGCCGGGGGATACCAGCAGAAACGCCTGGCCGAGCGCAGCTTTCATCGCCGCGGCTTCCTGAGCAGAACAGACTACGCCGTCTAGCCCACTGGACTGCGCCAGATGAGCCAGACACAGCCCCTGCTCCGCCGGGGTTCGGCTGATGCCCAGCTCCTGCAGGTCCTCTGCAGACATACTGGTGAGCACGGTGACCGCAATCAGGTGAGGCGTGTTTTCACCACTCGTACGCCTGGCCAGTGCGGTGGCGGCGGCTTCCATCATGCGTCGACCGCCTGCGGCGTGCACATTAACCATCCATACACCAAGATCCGCTGCCGCTTCACAGGCACGGGCAACGGTATTGGGTATATCGTGGTATTTGAGGTCAAGAAACACCTCGAAGCCTCTTTTCTGAATGGCTTCAACAAAGGCAGGCCCCAGCCGGGTAAACATTTCCTTACCCACTTTCAGTCGGCACAACGAGGGTTCAAGCTGGTCGATCAGCTCGAAGGCGGCGCGTTCACTGGGGTAATCAAGGGCAACGATAACTTTACAATCTGACATAGTAACTCTGGCTCAAGTAACACAGGGCTCAATCGGCTTTTGGCGCCATACTACTCCAGCTATGGCAGGTAGGACATAGCCACACATGGGTATTAGCGGTGTAACCGCACTTCACACACTGGTAGGCATGGTGCCTGGCGATAATGGCATTCACCACGCCGGGAATAATCGTTTCGCTATAATCCCGCTGCTGACCTGCGGGTTGTTTAATTTGTGCATCCACCAGGGCCTTTAACGCGCTCAGTGAGGGCTGTCGGCTGGCGGCATCAGACAGGTACTGCATGGCTTCCTCATTACCATGAAGTTCTTCAATCAGCGGCACCAGCTGATCCAGCAAGGGCAGTTCCGGGTATTTGCGATCAATCGACTGCAGATAGGCCAGCGCCCTGGGCAGGCTGGACAGATTGCGATAGCATTGCAGCAGCCGCTTGATCACCAGCGGAAACATCTGGATATCCTGCTGTTCCACCTGGCGCAGAAAACGGATCGCCTTTTGCAGACGACCACGATTTATTGCCAGATCCGCCAGCATAATCGACGCGCGCACACAGTTTTTGTCCACATTCAGCGCCTGGGTGGCGAGTGACTCGGCTTCCTGGTAATCCTGTTGCGCAATCATCTGCTGACTTAGTTCGCAGTAATACTGGGCAATCACCCGGTTCAGGCGGCTGTCTCCGCGGCGCTGGTAACGAATCGCGATATTGATCGCCTGATCCCATTCCTGCTCGCTCTCATAAATGCTCATCAGGCATTTCTGCGCTTCCTCGCTGTATTCCTCATCCACCACCACCTGCTTGAACAGGCCCTCTGCCCGATCCAGCCAGCCCGCCTGCAGGTAATCCTTGGCCAGGGATATCAGTACAGTGGATTTGTACTCAACAGGCAAGGATGGTCTGGCGAGCAGATTCTGGTGCAGTTTAATGGCTTTGTCGATCTCTCCCTGACGGCGGAAAATTGCCCCCAGGGCCAGACTGGTATCGATGGTTTCCCAGTCGGTTTCCACCAGCTCGATAAAGATATCCAGCGCCTTGTCCTGCTGGTCATTCAACAGGTAGTTCAGACCCTGAAAATAGTCATTGGAGAAGCGAAGTTTCTTTTTCTGTTTGCGCAGTCGGCGCCGGGAGATCACATAGCCCAGTAGAAAGCCCATCACAGGCAGTAGAACCACAAGCCAGTCTACTGTGGAGTTGATATGCAGAAAGTCTGTCATCAGTTAGTTTTTCAGGTCATTTTCCAGATTTGTGCAAAACACCGGATAAGCCCTGCAGTGTTTCTTTCTTGCGCTGTAAACGACGTATTGTTCTTTTTTGACTGAGTAATGTAAACAGGTTAATGGAATAACCCAGAATGACACCGATTAGCATCGCAATCAGTAAGATAACGGTAAGGGGTAAATCCAGCTGAAATGTGAATAAATCGACAGTGACCAGCTGCGCATTTTTAAAGGTAAATGCGGCAATCACTAAAATTAGAGGTATAGATACGAGCAAACTTATAAAGCGTTTCATGGGATTAATCGGCTGCTGTATCCAGTGGTTGGCCCAGTGGTTGACCTGTTAATGCCTGACAATCCACAGCTTACTGCTGTTTTTTTAACGAGTCATTAACCCGTTCACGTAATTCCTTACCAGGCTTGAAATGAGGTACATATTTACCGGGCAACGACACGGAGTCACCGGTTTTAGGGTTACGTCCTGATCTGGGCGGTCTGAAATGCAGGCTGAAACTGCCAAAACCACGTATTTCAATACGTTCGCCGGTTGCCAGTGCTTCTGACATCTGCTCCAGCAGGCTTTTAACGGCCAGTTCTACATCTTTGTAAGCCAGATGGTTCTGCTTTCGCGCCATCAATTCGATCAGCTCTGACTTCATCATCGCTCTGGTTACGACTTCACCCGACATTTTATGTTCCCCGTTTAAATACAGCGGTCATCCCTGACCACACTGCATATGTTAGTAACTTATCAGCATATTATAGTAACGAATCCAGCTTTGTCACCTAAGCCGCTGAAAAAACTACATAATATGCTGAATAAGTTACCTAGTCATTATTCGCATCCATTTGCTCTTTCAACAGATCGCCCAGGGTCGTTGCGGCAGGTGCTGAGTCAGACGCGTACTCCTTAATAGCCTGTGCTTCGTCATCAGCATCCCTGGCTTTAATTGACAGGTTGATAGTGCGTGTCTTGCGATCTACACCAATAAACTTGGCTTCAATCTCTTCACCCTCTTTGAGGATAGAACGCGCATCTTCAACACGATCACGAGACAGTTCAGATGCACGCAGTGTGCCTTCAATACCATCACCCAGGTCAATTATAGCGGCTTTGGCGTCGACTTCAGTGATAACGCCCTTAACCAGCGCACCCTTGCCGTTGGCGGCTACGAAGTTAGAGAATGGATCCTGTTCCATCTGCTTGACACCCAGCGAGATACGCTCACGCTCAGGATCAATCGACAGTACAACCGCTTCCAGTTCGTCACCCTTATTGTAGTTCTGAACCAGATCTTCACCAGTTGAATCCCATGACAGGTCAGACAGGTGAATCAGGCCGTCAATGCCGCCGTCCAGGCCAACAAAGATACCGAAGTCAGTGATTGACTTGATCTTGCCAGATACCTTGTCACCCTTGTTATGGGTTGCACCGAACTCATCCCATGGATTAGCAGAACACTGCTTCATACCCAGAGAAATACGACGACGTTCTTCGTCGATATCCAGAATCATTACTTCAACTTCATCGCCTAATGTAACAACCTTGGCCGGATTAACGTTCTTGTTAGTCCAGTCCATTTCAGATACGTGCACCAGACCTTCAACACCGTCTTCGATCTCAACGAAACAACCGTAATCAGTGATGTTGCTAACCTTACCAGACAGGCGTGAACCTTCTGGGTAGCGCTTGGCAATTGCGGCCCATGGGTCTTCACCCAGTTGCTTAAGACCCAGAGAAACACGGTTGCGGTCTTTATCAAACTTAAGAACCACAACTTCAATTTCCTGACCCACTTCAACGATTTCAGATGGGTGTTTAACGCGCTTCCACGCCATATCGGTGATGTGCAACAGACCATCGATGCCACCCAGATCCAGGAAGGCGCCGTAATCGGTCAGGTTCTTCACGATACCCTTAACGGTCTTGCCTTCTTCCAGGCTATCCAGCAGCTCTTCGCGCTCTGCACTGTATTCAGACTCAACCACGGCACGACGTGAAACCACCACGTTGTTACGCTTCTGATCCAGCTTAATAACTTTAAACTCGAGTTCCTTACCTTCGAGGTAAGAGGTGTCGCGTACTGGACGTACATCAACCAGTGAGCCCGGCAGGAAGGCACGGATATCACCCAGCTCAACCGTAAAGCCACCTTTAACCTTACCTGTAATAATACCGGTAATGATCTCTTCTGCATCATGCGCTGCTTCCAGCTTGATCCAGGCCTTGGCGCGCTTGGCTTTATCACGAGACAGGCGGGTTTCGCCCCAGCCGTCTTCAACCGCTTCCAGAACAACTTCAATTTCATCGCCAACCTGAACTTCAAGCGTACCATCGCTCATAAACTGTGATTCAGGGATAACACCTTCAGATTTCAGACCCGCTGCAACGGTCACGTAACCACCGGAGATATCAACAACAGTACCTGTCACGATGGTACCGGTGTTCATTTCGGTTTCTTGTAGGCTCTGTTCAAAGAGTTCAGCAAAAGATTCAGACATAAGAATTTCCATAGATTTCAACTGTAATGCCGGTGGATTAGCCGAAGTGAATAAGGCGGCTGGGCAATACAGGGTTATTGTTAAACATCACTTACGCTCACCTGTTAGAGGTTAGCTTGAGCGTAAGCACCTAAGCGTTCGATGGTTTACCAAGGCGTTGCCTGGCCAGTTCAAGCAGCTTTTCTGTTACCTGCTGAATACTCATCTCGGTGGTATCCAGCAAAATAGCGTCATCAGCGGGCTTAAGCGGCGACACTGCGCGATTTGCATCTTGCTCGTCCCGGGCTTTCAAGTCAGCCACAAGGGCGGCGATATTAGCATTTATTCCCTTGGCTTTCAACTGCTTATAGCGCCGTTCAGCCCTTTCTTCAGCGGATGCGGTCATAAACACCTTTAACGGCGCATCCGGGAACACCGTAGTGCCCATATCGCGGCCATCCGCCACCAGCCCCGGCGCTGCCAGAAAGTCGCGCTGGCGCTGTAAAAGCGCATCCCGCACCGCACTGATCGCTGCCACGCGGGAGGCGCGCATGCCGATCTCTTCGGCGCGGATGGCCTCACTGACATCCTCGCCACGCAGCAGAATCTGCAGGCCGGTATCTGTGGGCTTGAAAACTACGTCCAGCTCCGCCGCCACCTGGCTCATGGCGGCCTCGTCTTCCAGCGCTACCTGATCATTAAGTGAAGCCAGCGCTGTCAGGCGATACAGCGAGCCACTGTCGAGAATATGCAAGCCCAGCTCACTGGCCAGTAGTTGGGCAATGGTGCCCTTGCCGGCCCCGCTGGGGCCGTCGATGGTAATCACCGGAATCTGTGTCTGTGTAACCTGTGTGCTCAATGTATGAACCTTATTTTTGTTAATGGTTATGGCTGGTCAGCTGGATCGACCGCTAGGCAATCGCCACCTGTATGCCGGCGCGACTCGCCAGCCCGATAAAGTCGGGAAACGAGGTGTTCACGTTGGCGCAGTCTTCAATGGTAATCGGCGCGCTGGCACGTAATCCCGCCATGGTAAAGGCCATTGCAATGCGGTGATCATCGCGGCTGTGTACCTGGCCACCGGCAATCGGCCCGCCATTGATCACCATGCCGTCTTCCGTGGGTGTGGCATCCACACCGATGGCCTGCAGACCGTCCGCCATCACCTGAATGCGGTCCGACTCCTTGACCCGTAATTCTTCGGCACCGGTGACCACTGTCGTGCCTTCGGCACAGGCGGCGGCGACAAACAGCGCGGGAAATTCATCAATCGCCAGTGGTACCAGCGCCTCTGGCACGGCGATGCCCTGAAGTTTCGCACTGCGCACGCGGATATCAGCGACCGGTTCACCGCCCACCATGCGCTGGTTATTTAATTCAATATTCGCCCCCATCAGCTTGAGGATATCAATCACACCGGTTCGGGTCGGATTTACCCCGACGTGCTGCAGCGTAATATCCGAGTTTTCTGCAATGCTAGCGGCCACCAGAAAAAATGCCGCCGAGGAGATATCTGCCGGCACATCGATATCACAGGCACTAAGTCGACCACCACCAGTAATACACATACGATTACCCTGGGTCTCCACCGGATAAGCAAAAGCATTCAGCATACGTTCAGTGTGATCACGGGTGGTGGCAGGCTCTGTCACACAGGTCGTGCCGCTGGCATACATACCCGCCAGCAACAGGCAGCTTTTCACCTGCGCACTGGCCATCGGCATGGCGTAATCAATACCCTGCATTTTAGAACCACCGTGCACCCTGAGCGGTGGTTTGCCGCCCTCTGCGGTGTCGATTCTGGCCCCCATCAGCGCCAGAGGCTCGGTGACCCGCTTCATCGGCCGTTTTGACAAGGAACGGTCACCGCGCAACTCAACATCAAACGCCTGCCCGGCCAGCAGGCCGGACATCAGGCGGATCGAGGTGCCGGAATTCCCCAGATCAATCGGTGCTGCAGGCGGCTTCAGGCCATCAATGCCCACGCCCTGAATGGTCACTTCACCCTCCGCCGTGGGGCCATCAATCTCCACCCCCATGGCACGAAACGCACGCAGGGTATTGAGGCTGTCTTCGCCCTGCAGGAAACCGCTGACATGGGTGGTGCCGTCGGCAATCGAGCCGAACATGATGGAACGGTGGGAAATGGATTTATCTCCGGGCACCCTGAAGCTACCGCTCAGCTGCCCGCCGGGTTGTACAATGTAATCAGTTTGAGACATGGGGTTTCGCTAGTTGTCAGTCAATCGGTTATTTTAACCTGATTGATGCGCACGATGGAATGACCTGGGGCTGTGGATGCCATGCTTTACCGTATAAGACAAGTACTTAATAGCTGCCGGATCAACCGGATTAGCATACAAAGCCACCCAACCAGCCCCGGCTGGACTTAAAAAGAAAACGCAAATGAACGCTAACAACGCGAATAGACGCGATAAAGGCTTACAGGTTTCGACGTGTTGGCGTTTTCTCTGGCCTACATAAAAATTTGCGTTTATTCGCGCTCATTTATTCCGCACATCCTGTGCTCACCCTTCGGGCCGTGCATTCGCACGTTCAAAGTGCTCCTGCACTTTAGTGCGTTGTTCGCGTTTTCTTTTTAGACAGCTCTCACTCCAGACTTCCTGCCTACCGCAAAATACCGTGCGTCCAGCACATAAAAAAGAGCCACTTATGTGGCTCTTTTTAAACTACCAGGTCGTACTGCTATTTACATTACAGTTCAGACAGATACTTCAGCACAACTTTTTCAGGTAGTGGAATGTAGCCATCCTTAATAACCACTTCCTGACCCTGCTGTGACAGCACCAGCTTGATAAACTCCTTGTCGATTGGTGACAGTGGCTTATTCGGATGCTTGTTAACATATACATAGAGGAAGCGTGACAGCGGGTAGGCACCGGTCACTGCATTTTCTGCAGATGCTTCAATATACTTGCCATCGACTTTCTTGCTTAAAGGCACTGCACGTACGCCGGAGGTTTTATAACCGATACCAGAGTAACCGATTGCATTCATTGAGCTGGTCACGGCCTGTACTACAGACGCCGAGCCAGGCTGCTCATTAACACCGTTTTTGTAGTCACCCTTGCACAGCGCCACTTTCTTGAAATAACCGTAAGTGCCTGAAACCGAGTTACGACCGAAAATCTGGATATCACGGCCAGCCCAGGCGCCCGTCAGGCCCAGATCACCCCAGCGAGTCACATCATTGCTACCGCCACACTTACGAGTTGATGAGAAAATCGCATCCACATCAGCAATGCTCATGCCCTTGATCGGGTTATCTTTATTGACATAAACCGCCAGTGCGTCGATAGCAACCGGAATCGCCATTGGCTTATAACCGTAGCGGTCTTCAAATGCGGCAATTTCCTTGTCTTTCATTTTACGACTCATGGGGCCAACATTCGCTGTCGCTTCTGTCAGTGCGGGTGGCGCGGTAGATGAACCGGCGGCCTGAATCTGGATATTAACATTGGGATAAAAGCGCTTGAATGATTCCGCCCACAGTGTCATCAGGTTTGCCAGTGTATCTGAACCTACGCTGGAAAAGTTACCGGAAATACCACTGGTTGGTTTATATTCAGGGATGTTTTTATCAACACTCACCGCCGCAACAGCTACTGAGGTACAAAGGCTTGCCCCCAGAATGGCCGCGCCGAGAGTTGATACAATGCTTTTAAGTTTCATTCTGTCTTACTCCAGATTTAAATTAAGTGTGAACATTTTGTGCCATGATTGTGAACACAAGTTGACGCAATTGTTACAATTTAGTGAAGATGCGGAAAACAGCAGCAGAATTCACTGCCACGGCCGAGTTTTGAGTCTATACGCAGGTGACCACCATGACGATCCAGCACCTGTTTAACAATCGCCAGTCCCAGGCCGGTTCCACCCTGTTCTCTGGAGCGCCCTTCGTCAACTCGGTAAAAACGTTCGGTGAGCCGGGGTATATGTTCATAATCTATACCCGTGCCGTTGTCCTTCACACACAGGCAGCTGGCATTGAAATCCTGTTTGGAAAACAGTTCGATCGAGCCACCGTCAGGCGTGTAACGAATCGCGTTGGTCAGCAGATTGGAAATCGCCATTCGCAGCTCTGCATAGTTACCACTGATGGTGATCGGCGTATAATTTAACAAGATGGTATGACGACCGCCGGACAGTTCAAGCGCTTCGTTATACACATCATCAAGCAACGCCCTGCTATCAATCAACACCGGGTCATCCACCATGGATGAAGACTCAAGTTTTGCCAGATCGATTAACTCGGCAACAATATTTTCCATGCGCTGGGTCTGTTGCTGAATTTTATTCAGCGGCATGGAGATTGACTGATCTTCAACGCCGTCCATCAGGCTTTCTACATAGCCGGAAATTACCGTTAAGGGAGTACGTAACTCATGGGATGCATTGGAAATAAAATCCCTGCGCATTTCATTCAGCTGGTGCTGCTGGGTCACATCACGTGCACTGAGTAAATACTGGCCGCCACCGTAGGGCGTTATATTGAGTAACACGCTGAGCTGGTCATATTCAAACTCAAGTGGTTTGTCGAAGTCACGCTGTGCCAGGTAGCGCACAAACTCAGGCTGGCGAATTAAATTATCGATGCGCTGCCCCACATCCAGCGAACTGTGAAAATCAAACAGTTGCTGCGCGGCCGGGTTAAACCATTCGATCTCGTTGATCTCATTGAGCACAATCGTGGCATAGGGCAAGGCCTGGGTCGAAGTTTTAAAGCGGTTCAGAATTGAGGCCAGGCGACGACGTGCTTTACGTTGACGACGGTACAGATGATAGAGCTGGTAATAAACCTCATCCCATACACCAAATGTATCCGGGGTGTGTTTGGATGGTTTGCTGAGCCAACGGGTCAGGCGATTCAGATTAAACAGCGTCCAGAAAATATAAACGAACATCCCCAGCAGAAGAACCAGTTGAAGCTGATCAAGCAGGCCACCCAGAATCAGCAACAGTACAATCCATGCCAGCAGTAATTCTATTTCACGGCGCAGACTGCTGGTCATTAGAGTCTCGAAAAGCGGTAACCACTGCCGTGAACGGTTTGCAACAATGCCGCCAGGCTATAGGGTTCCAGCTGTTTGCGCAAACGGCGAATATGCACATCGACGGTACGCTCTTCCACGTATACGCCGGTGCCCCAGACCTGGTCCAGCAACTGACTACGAGAAAAGACACGGTCTGGGTGCCCCATAAAATAATGTAGCAATTTAAATTCAGTGGGCGACAGATCGAGAGCATTATCCCCAATCTTAACCCGCTGACTAACCGGGTCGAGGAATAACTCACCGATTTTAATCGGTTGCTCGTCCGGCATGGAGCGACGCAATACCGCCTGGATTCGTGATTTGAGTTCACGAACCGAAAAGGGCTTGGTAATGTAATCATCAGCACCGACATCCAGCCCCAGAATGCGGTCTTCTTCCTCTGCCCTGGCAGTAATCATAATCACCGGCAAAACCGAATGGTATTTACGAATTCTATGCAGAAGATCAATACCGCTGTTGTCCGGTAACATCCAGTCGAGCAGTACCAGATCAACCGGCTTCTTCTCGATAATATCCCAGCCGTCACGAACGGTCAGGGCTGAATACAGTGTATAACCATCGGGCAACAATGAATAGTTAAGCATGTCCTGAATATCAGGATCATCTTCAACAATTAAAATAGATGCATGTTTCATATTATAATTAAACTACACTGTTATGACGGTATGATGACAGCTTATGACATTATGTCTTTTTCGATTTCTTCCAGGTCAAGATGACGAACATCCTTGCCCTTCACCAGATAAATCACGTATTCGCCAATATTTTTAGCATGATCGCCGATGCGTTCCAGTGCACGGGCTGCCCAGACCACATCAAACACTTCAGAAATCGTACGCGGGTCCTCCATCATATAGGTCATCAGCATGCGCATCAAATCACGGTATTCAGAGTCGGCCTCATCATCGTCACGCACAACCTGTAAGGCCGCATCAACGTCGAGCCTTGCATATGCATCCAGCACATTGTGTACCATGCGCTTAACGTGCTCACCCAGGTGACGAATACCGGCGTAACGCGAACTGAAGTGACTCTCATGCTCGGAAATGTGCAATGCCATTTTGGCAATTTTTTCCGCCTCATCACCGATCCGCTCCAGATCTGTAATGGTTTTTATCACCGCGATCACCATACGTAAATCCGATGCAGCGGGCTGGCGTTTAGCGAGGATGCGCGTGCACTTTTCATCAATCGCCACTTCCAGCGCATTCACCTTATGATCGCGCAGGATAATTTTGTCCGCGGCAGCTGAATCCATGTGCTGTAATGCATCGATAGCGGCGGCGATCTGTTTCTCAACCAGGCCGCCCATTTTCATCACCTTGTTCCTGAGGCTTTCCATTTCCTCATCGAATTTATGTGATATATGCTGACTTGTAGTTCCTGTTTCCATATGTGTACCTCAAATTCTGTTAGTCAAGCCGATAGCCCGTGGGTTGAAAATCGTGTTGCCTAGCCATAGCGACCGGTAATATAGTCTTCGGTCTGTTTCATTCCAGGGTTGGTAAAAATGGTATTGGTATCGCCAAACTCAACCATATCACCCATATACATAAATGCGGTTTCGTCTGATACACGTGCCGCCTGCTGCATATTATGAGTAACAATAAGAATTGTGTATTTCGATTTTAGTTCGTAAATCAGTTCTTCAATTTTAAGCGTTGAAATCGGGTCCAGTGCAGAAGCCGGTTCATCCAGTAACAGGATTTCCGGTTCGATGGCAATCGCCCGTGCAATCACGATACGTTGTTGCTGACCACCGGATATACCCAGCGCGCTTTGATCCAGACGGTCTTTTACTTCATCCCACAGTGCAGCACCTTTTAGCGCCCACTCCACTTTCTCTTCGAGTACACGGCGTTTGTTTATGCCCTGCAGGCGCAAACCATAGGCCACATTTTCGAAGATGCTCATGGGAAATGGATTGGGCTTCTGAAACACCATACCCACCTTCTGACGAAGTGCGGTAACATCAACCTCAGGGTGAAGAATATTATGCCCATCCAGGATAATCTCACCTTCAACGCGTACATTATCGATCAGATCATTCATGCGGTTAAAGCAGCGCAGCAGTGTCGATTTACCGCAACCACTGGGGCCGATAAAGGCAGTGACATGATTTTTTTTCATATCAAAACTCACGCCATTGAGCGCCTGCGCCTCACCATAATAAAGATTAAGGTCCTTCACGCTCAAACAGACCTCATCAGCCTTATGCTTGCTGCTGTTGACGTTATCGACCTTTTGTTGCGTTGCTATTGTTACCATATTTCAGTTCCCCGCCTGCCTGAGCATTCGCTTCAGGTGTTCGCGTTGTGTATAAAATGTTTCAGTCGATTATGGGCGACAATCAGCCTCGCCTCATTCTCGATACTTATGCTCTATCAGTTATCCAGTGCGCGGTATTTTTCCCGCAACCGATTACGTAAATTAATCGCACTCAGATTAAGCGCAACAATCACGACCACCAGTAAAAATGCGGTGGCATAAACCAGTGGTCTTGCAGCCTCGACATTCGGGCTCTGGAAGCCCACATCGTAAATGTGAAACCCGAGGTGCATAAATTTACGTTCAAGATGCAGGAAAGGCGCATTGCCATCCAGTGGCAAACTCGGTGCCAGTTTGACCACGCCCACCAGCATCAATGGTGCCACCTCGCCTGCTGCGCGGGCAATAGCCAGTATTAAACCGGTCATAATAGCCGGGCTGGCCATGGGCAGAACTACCCGCCACAGGGTTTCGATCTGGGTTGCGCCAAGCGCCAGACTGCCTTCACGTAACGCACGGGGTATACGCGACAGGCCTTCCTCGGTGGATACAATCACCACCGGCAGTGTCAGCAGTGCCAGGGTTAATGATGACCAGAGCAAGCCGGGGGTGCCAAAAGTAGGTGATGGCAGCGCTTCCTTGTAGAACAACTGATCCAGATTACCACCAAGGAAATAGACAAAGAAACCGAGACCAAACACACCGTAAACAATGGATGGCACACCGGCCAGGTTATTTACGGCAATACGAATGGTACGCACCAGCACACCCTGTCGTGCATATTCACGCAGATACACTGCGGCAATCACTCCCAGTGGCGTCACCATAACCGACATCAGTAACACCATCATCACCGTGCCGAAAATCGCTGGAAAAATACCGCCTTCAGTATTGGCCTCACGGGGATCTTCAGTAATAAAGTCACTCAGTGCAGCAAAGTAAAAGCCCAGCTTATCCAGCACGCTCATTTTATTGGGTTGCCATGCCTTGATGATTTTTTCCATGGCAATGGTCACTTCACTGCCATCCATCACCCTGGCGCGAATGCTGTCACGATTAATCTGCTGATACAGTTCTGCAGTTTGTTTTAATAAAACCTGGTATTCACTATCAAGCGCCTGACGTTCCTGTTCAATTTCCTGTAATGCATTGTCGGTGAGTGCATTATCCAGCTCAAGGCTTTTTTGTTTCAGACGTAATTGTTCAATCTGGTAGTTAATCGAACCGATTTCACTTTTTTCCAGGTGTAGTAATTGCTCACGAATATCGCTCACCCGTTGCAGGCGTTGTTTAAACTCGGACCAGAGTGACTCTGCGTCTGCTACCTGCTGTCCGTTTTCATATACTGCGGTAAGGTAACCATAAAAATTACCCCATTCGATGCGCTCCAGCACCATCACATCCTGCGGCAGGTCACGACCCTGTAAGTCTGTGTCATAGATCCATTTAAAATCACTGCCCAGAATATCGCGATTGCCGGTCTTCACCAGATAACGCGTAACTTCACCTTCTGTCTGCTGAATATTCGGAACGGCGCTTGCTTGCAGGGTTTCTTTTTCCACCTCTTCGGCAATCACGGTCATCGACTGTTCAGCATTTGCAAAGTGAAAGGCATGTACATTCGCTGGCCAGAAATGGCTCATGCCACGCACCATAATCAACAATAACAGACCGAACACAGCCACCAGCGCAATACTCACCGCGCCCGCGTTGAGCCAGATCCAGGGGGTACCGCTTTTAAACCATTGGCGAATCATAAACCACTATACCTTTTACGCAGACGATGACGAATCACTTCTGCGAACGTATTAAAGATGAAGGTAAACAAAAATAAAATCAGTGCAGCCAGGAACAGGATACGGTAATGGGTACTGGCAACTTCTGCCTCTGGCACTTCCACTGCAATATTCGCCGCCAGGGTACGCATACCCTGAAAAATACTCATATCCATTAACGGCGTATTACCGGTGGCCATCAACACAATCATGGTTTCACCTACGGCACGACCAAAGCCCATCATTACCGCTGAGAACAATGCCGGGCTGGCAGCAGGAATCACCACCCGCAACATGGTTTGCCAGCGACTCGCGCCCAGTGCCAGTGAACCACGAATCAGGTGCTGCGGCACACTGAACAGTGCATCTTCGGCAATCGAAAAAATAGTAGGGATAACCGCGAAGCCCATAATCAGACCAACCACCAGTGAGTTACGCTGATCGTAGGTCAGACCCCATTCGTTACTCATGTATTTGCGCATATCACCGTCGAAGAACAGGTGTTCCAGTGGCACACTCATAGTGGTCGCCAGCCAGATCAGCAACAGCACCACCGGAATCAGCAGTGCTGCTTCCCAGCCTTCAAACACCGATTTATTCGGTACCAGCATCCACAGTGCCGCAAACAGAATAAAGGCGATGGGTAATAACAGCAGCAGCGCGAATACCCCGGCCAGATGCGCCTCTACATAGGGTGCCAGCCATAAACCGGCAAGAAAACCCAGGATAACCGTGGGCAGTGCCTCCATGATTTCAATCGAGGGTTTAACCGTCTGGCGCATTTTCGGCGCCATAAATTGCGCGGTAAACATTGCCCCCAGTATGGCCACTGGCACCGCAAACAACATCGCATAGAACGCCGCCTTCAGGGTACCGAAAGATAACGGCACCAGGCTGAACTTGGGCTCGAACTCATTGGTGGAAGCAGACGACTGCCAGATGTAGTCCGGCTCGTCATAGCCTTCATACCAGACCTTACCCCAGAGCACATCCCAGGATACTTCCGGATATTCATTATCAACATGGTAGAAATACAGCCGGTCATTCTCATCAACCGCCAGCAGGTGTTCAGCCCGCGCAGACCAGGCCATTTCGTAAATTCGAGTTGATGCGGTATTAATGTGTGCCAGGGTGCGCTGCGAGGTTGAATAGTACAGCGTAATGCCACCCTGACGGTCGGCCACCGCAAAGCCTTTACGGCGTTGCTCGGTCTCGATATTCTCAACCGAGATCAGCTCTTCGTGAAAATTGCGAATAAAGGTCAGCTCTCGCCCCACCTCGGTTCTTACCTGCATCCACTGCTGTACCTCGCCGTTTTGCAAACCCACCAGCAGTGAGTTACCACCCAGTAGTAACTTTAACTGCGTAATCGACTGCTCAAAGGGAATTTCTCTCGGCGTCAGCTCTATACCCTGCTGGTTGATCTGGTAGTCCAGCAGAATGCCATCAGCTGATGCGGCATATAAATGATCAAGGTCCGGCTTCAGCGCGATATCGGAAATCGCCGTAGAAAACTGTTGTTCAACACGGGTATCCAGTTCAATAGTAACCTCTTCGCTGATAAACGAGGTTTCTTTGCTGTAACGCACAAACAGCAGGCGTTTGTCTGCGGTTACACCGGCCAGACCCACCGTGTCGGAAGTAATCTGGAAAGTGATTTTCTCGATTGGCTGAGCCGACTCGTCCAGCAGCAATGCCTGTTCACCCAGTGGATACTCCAGTTGCGGCGTCAGCGTACGCTGGTTATCCGGGTAACTGACTTCAAATACATATTTGACAATCAATGCAGTGCCATCTGCCAGACCCAGTACTATGCGATCAAGGCTGGATGCAACACTGCTGATGGGTGAATTAACGGGCAGCTTTTGCTGCAGGTTAATGTCACCCGTTGCGGTGTCAAAGAAGATCGCTTCACCCTGCTCAGTAAAACGTACCGCCATGGTGCCCTGTTCTTCCATGCCAAGCAGCAGGGTTTTGCCATCACCGGGCGCGGCATACTGATAGCGCTGCTCCACATCAGCCGACTCGAACATGGGTACAACCACGCTCAGCAGATAGAAGAAGATCAGCATAATGGCAATTATGACACTCACCCCACCGAGCGAGACAAAATACCTCGCCAGACGATCCTTGAGAGCCCGTTGATTATATTGTGACTGCAGTAGTTTCTGTTTCATGGCGCAGAGTGTAATCCGGCTGTGTTACAGAAATGTGACAATTTATGACAGAGTGACAACCCGCCGCATGCTGCGCTCGGGCACACATTTACATCAGGATATTGCTTATATTTAACCTTTATTTACAGTATGTTATTTGCATTTATTAAAGTATTTTATTGCATTAAAGCACGGAACAAATCAGTCTCTAATTAGCGCAAATGACTACACTTTACAGCCACTATACTGTTTAGTAACAACGACCAGCAATAATAGTAAAGCCAGATATGCCCCAGCAGCAGATTAATTTTGACACGCTTGTCCAGCTGCAGAACCTGCTGGGCGAAGTATTCGAACAGCTGGTCAGTGCCTATATTGAGCAGTCCGATCAACTGATTAGCGCCATGCCGGCACTGCTTGAACAGCAACAATATGTAGAGCTGCAGCGTCACGCCCACAGCATCAAATCCAGCAGCCTGAATATTGGCGCTGAATCACTGTCGACTATGGCAATGCAACTCGAAACGCTCAGCGCGCAAGCTAACAGTAACCTGTACACCCGCACAACTTCGCTGCAACCATTAATCAAACAGATACAGCAGGAATACACCACACTCACCACAACTGGCGAATACCTCAGTCCCACAGACTTTAGTCACGACATACAATCGGCACATAAGCCCAGAGACGAACCCGCGACGAACCAGAGACGAAAACAAATTCGCACTTCATCATGATATAATGCCCTGCAATTTCATAAAAACAGGTTGCAGAATGAAGTTCAGCAAAAATTTTGATGTACCCAACCCTATTCCTGAAAGCGGCATTGAAAACGCCGTTAACCTTCTTAAAAACGGCATGCTGTATCGCTACGGCCACATCGACAACGACATCAATTTCGACGGCGATGACTCCCCCCACGCAGAACACAGCGAAGTATCCAAACTGGAACTGGCTTTAAGCGAGTACACCGGCCACAAATATGTTATCGCGGTTAACTCCTGCGGCAGCGCAATGTTTATTGCACTCAAGGCAATGGGTGTGCAGCCCAATGACAAAGTATTTACCAATGCATTCACCTTTACTGCCGTGCCCAGCAGCATTGTGCATGCCAATGCGATTCCGGTATATGTTGAATGCAATGATCAATATGTAATCGATCTGCAACATTTCGAACAGCAAATTAAAGACAACCCGGATGTAAACTATTTTATTCTCTCGCATATGCGTGGACATGTAGCAGAGCTGGATAAAATCCAGGCACTGTGCGATGCCAATGGCATTCGCCTGATTGAAGACTGTGCACACGGTCTGGGAAAACGCTGGAACCCGCAGGGCACAGATGAAAGCAACTTTGTCGGCCATCACTGTGAAATCGCCTGCTACAGTGCACAGAGCCATAAGATGCTCAACGCCGGTGAAGGCGGCTTTATTGCCACCGACAATGACCGCCTGGCGGCCTACTGCATACTGGCAGCGGGTTCCTATGAAAACCTGTATAAAAAACACCTGTCACGCCCCATGGATGACAGCCTGTTTGAAGAAATCAAACTGCAGGTACCCAACTTTAGTTTACGCATGAACAATCTCAGTGCGGCCATCCTGCGTCCACAGATAGAGCTGATTGATGAACGCATCGCATCCTACAAGCAAAAACATCAGCGACTGGTTGAGCTGCTGCACGAGAACAGTGCGATTAATATTCCACAACCGGTGGATGCCGCTGAACATGTTGGCGACAGCCTGCAGTTTAATCTGCTAAATTTTAATGATGAACAGGTCAGCGAGTTTGTAAAGCGTTGCGCCGAGCTGGGCGTCAAAATCCAGATCTTCGGCACCAATGACAATGCGCGGGATTTTCGTAACTGGCAATATTCATTTGAGCAAACACCGGCCATGCATAATACCGCGGGCATTATTTCCAGTGCCTGTGACCTGCGTTTGCCGATGAGCTTTACCATGAATGATATAGAACTGCTGGCGCAGATTATCAGCTCGGTGATTGACGGGATGCAGCAACAGACAGCAGAGTTAAACACTGACGCGAACAGGCTCAGTGCCTGAGGTTTACGTCAGCAGCGCATTACATCAGCGCTGATGTAATGCGCTGGCGTGAAAGGCAATGTGCTCACCAATAAAACTGGCAATAAAATGGTAGCTGTGGTCATAGCCGTCCTGCAGTCGCAGCTTCAGCGGCTGAGCTGCTGCGTCACAGGCCTGTTGCAAATTTTCAGGTAACAACTGGCCTTCATCATAAAACTCGTCCGCCGTACCCTGATCAATTAAAATCTCCCCGACCCGGGCACCCGCTTTGATTAATTCAGTGGCATCATAAGCCTGCCACTGATTCACATCTTCACCCAGATAAGCAGAGAAGCAGCCTTTGCCCCAGTCGCAATGCACAGGGTTACAGATCGGTGAAAATGCAGACACCGAACGATAGGCCTGCGGGTTTTTAAGTGCACTGACCAATGCACCGTGGCCGCCCATTGAATGACCGCTAACGGATTTTACCCCGGGCAGTAGCGGCAGATTTTTTTCCAGCAAGGCGGGTAATTCTGTATTGATATAATCATACATCTGATAATGCGCTGACCAGGGCGGCTGGGTGGCATTCACATAGAAACCGGCACCCTGTCCCAGATCATATCGATCTTTCTCATCGGCAACCTCATCGCCACGCGGGCTGGTATCTGCAAATACCAGCGCGATTCCCTGCTCGGCTGCATAACGCTGTGCACCCGCCTTAACCCGGGCATTGTCATCGCTACAGGTGAGACCCGACAACCAGTAAAGCGCCGGCACCTTGTGCTCTGCGGCCTGAGGTGGCAGGTAAACAGAAAACGTCATTTCACAATGACAGCTGCTTGATGCATGTCGGTAGCGGTTCAGGTAACCGCCGAATTCTTTAATACGTTCAATTTTCTGCATTATTCGTTCACCTTACTGAATTGCGATCGTCCGGGAGTAGGTTAAAAAATAATCACCGAGCGAATACTCTCACCCTTATGCATTAAATCGAAGGCACGGTTAATATCATCCAGGGGCATGGTATGTGTCACCAGACTGTCCAGCTCGATTTTTCCCGCCATATAACGCTCCACATAACCCGGCAGTTCAGTGCGGCCTTTTACACCGCCGAAAGCCGTACCTTTCCAGGTACGACCCACCACCAGATTAAATGGACGGGTTTCAATGGTCTGACCGGCACCGGCAACACCGATCACCGTGGACACACCCCAGCCCATATGGGTACATTCCAGTGCATCACGCATCACATGGGTATTGCCGATGCATTCAAATGAATAGTCGGGGCCACCGTTAAAAGTATCCTGCATGTACTCTACAAACGATCCATCAATCTCATTGGGATTAACAAAATCAGTAGCGCCCAGCTGCTCTGCAAACCTGAATTTATCGGGGTTAATATCAATCCCGATAATGCGTTCTGCTCCTGCCATCACCGCCCCCTGAATACAGGACAGGCCAATGCCACCCAGACCGAATACCGCCACCGTTGAACCCGGCTCGACTTTGGCGGTATTCACAACCGCACCGATGCCGGTGGTTACTCCACAGCCCAGCAAACAGACTTTATCCAGCGGTGCCGCCTTATTGATTTTGGCCAGCGCAATTTCCGGCACCACGGTGTATTCGGAAAACGTTGAGCAACCCATATAATGAAAAATATCCTTGCCGTTTTTGGAAAAACGACGTGTGCCGTCCGGCATATAACCGGTCCATACTGTGGAGGCGATCGACTGACACAGATTGGTTTTGGGTGATTTACAATATTCACACTCACCACATTCAGGAATGTACAGTGGAATAACATGATCACCCACCTGCAGGCTTTTTACACCTGGCCCAACTTCAACCACTTCACAACCACCTTCGTGGCCAAGAATGCAGGGAAAACTGCCCTCCGGATCATCGCCGGATAAAGTAAAAGCATCGGTATGACACACACCCGAGGCAATCACTTTCAGCAACACCTCACCCTGTCCTGGGCCCATCACCTCGACTTCTTCAATCTCAAGGGGCTTTTTCGGCGCCCATGCCACCGCTGCTCTGGCTTTCATAATCGTCTCTCTGTCGTTGAGTGTGTTGCTGGGTTATCGATAAGCCGGCCATCCGGCAGAGGACATCGCTCGATAGCCATGCCCAGATAGTTATAATAACAAAGGTTTACATGCAGAAGTTATCACGGGCATCTTTCGCCGCTTTAAACAGAGCCAGTATCGACTCGCCATCACCCTGCTCTATGCACTGCTTGAGTTCATCGATCTGTAGCTGATAGTTCTGCATCATCGCCAGTATCGCATCCGCATTGCTCAGACAGATGTCACGCCACATCACCGGATCACTGGAAGCGATACGGGTAAAATCCCTGAAACCACCGGCGGCGTATTTGAAAATCTCGTCCACGTCTTCGACTTTATTCAGGCAATCCACCAGTGCAAATGCCAGAATATGCGGTAGATGACTGGTGCCCGCCAGCACCAGATCATGGTGTCGTGCATCCATTTCATCCACCGCTGCACCGGCCACTTCCCACATCGCCCGCACCTTATCGATATCAGCACGGGCGTTTTCGCTCAGTGGTGTGAGAATGACTCGACGATCCTGATAGAGTGAATCAAAGGCGGCTTCGGCACCGGACTTTTCGGTGCCGGCAATTGGATGACCGGGCACGAACTGATTAATCTGTGAACCCAGTACATCACGTGCGGCGTCAATCACCTGCTGCTTGGCACTGCCACCATCGCTGATAATGGCGCCGGGTTTGAGGTGAGTTTTGATCTTCGCAAACACATCGCCCATGGCACCAATCGGCACAGAGACAAACACCATATCCGCATCAGCCAGCGCGCTTGCATAATCGATCTGGTAATCATCGATAACCGACAGCTGTTGCGCGGTCTTTAAGTTCTGCAGGCTACGACCGATGCCGGTTACCTTGTCAACATAACCGGCTTTTTTCAGCGCCAGTGCAAGCGAGCCACCAATTAAACCCACGCCAATTACACATAAATGTTTAATCATTAACTCGTCTCTTAAGCGGTTTTATTGTGTTTTCTGTTCTGCTGCGAAATTTCAACAGGTTAATAACAATCAACGACCTGTCCGCATCAATATCAGACGGCGGAATTCAGCACCTTGTGCAGTGCTTGCAGTACACGGCTATTCTGTGCTTCTGTGCCAACCGTAATGCGCAGATGCTGTGGCAACTGGTAGTTGGCCACCGGACGCACAATCACACCTTCGCGCAATAGATCCTGGTACACCTGTAAGGCATCACGTTTTACATCGACGGTTATAAAGTTGCCAATACTCGGTATATAACGCAGCCCGATGGCACTGAAACCCTCGGCTAACTGCTGCAATCCCTGATTATTCAGCTGTACACTGGCCGCCACATGCGCCTCATCACCCAGCGCCGCCAACGCCGCCGCCTGTGCCAGCATATTGGCATTGAAGGGCTGGCGCACCCGATTGAGTAAATCCGCAACCTGTGGATGGGAGACACTGTAACCGATGCGCAACCCCGCCAGCCCGTACAGTTTGGAAAAAGTGCGAGATACAATCAGATTATCAAACTGCTGTAACAGCGCATTACTGTCGGGTTTGAACTTATCCGGCATGTATTCATAATAGGCTTCGTCCAGCACCACGATTACATGGGATGGCACCTTTTGCAGAAACTCGCTCAGGGCTGCGGTTTGTAACCAGGTGCCGGTGGGGTTATTGGGGTTAGCGATAAACAGCACTCGAGTGCTGTCATCAATCGCCGCAAGCAATGCATCCAGATCATGACCATAGGGCATCTCGCCATGATCAGCCGCACAGGCAGCTGCAATATTGGCGCGCGCGCCAATCGCCTGAGTGACAATTGGATAAACCGCAAACGCGTATTGCGAAAAAACCGCAGAGTGCTGTGGACTTAAAAACGCCCGCGCCACCAGCTCGAGAATATCATTCGAACCATTACCCAGGGTAATCGCATTAATGTTCACCTGGTGTTTATGCGCCAGCGCCTGGCGCAATTTATAACCGCCGCCATCGGGATAATAATTAACAGCGGGTAACATAGAAGCGGCCGCCTCTATCGCTTTCTTACTCGGACCCAGCGGGTTCTCATTGGACGCCAGCTTGATCGAACCGCTGATGCCCAGTTCCCGCTCCAGCTCTTCTACCGGTTTACCCGGCACATAGGGTTGCAGTTGCTGCACACCGGGTGCCGCCAGGGACAGGAACTGGTTATCGGTATTCGCAGACATATCGGATCACTTCAGAATGGCTTTAGGGTAGGAACCCAGAATACGGATCATTGCGGTTTCGTGAGCAATTTCCTTCAGTGCCTGGGTAATTTTTTCATCATCCTGATGGCCTTCTATATCAATAAAGAAGACATATTCCCACACCCCTTTGCGTGAGGGCCTGGATTCAATTTTGCTCATGCCGATACCACGCTCGGCTAATGGTTTTAATAACTGGTGCAATGCACCGGGTTTATTCCCGGTGGTCACCAGCAGCGAAGTGCGATCATTGCCGCTGGCCGGCACCCGGTTACGCCCCACTATGATAAAACGTGTGGTGTTGTCAGGCTCGTCTTCAATGTCAGCGTGCAGTACCGGCACCTGATAAATCTCCGCCGCCATCACCCCGGCAATCGCTGCTGTGCCCTTTTCCTGTTTCGCCATGCGCACCGCTTCTGCATTACTGCGCACCGCATAGTGTTCTGCATCCGGCAGATGGGCATCCAGCCAGCGTCGACACTGCGCCAGTGACTGCTGATGCGAATACACTTTATGGATGGATTTTACATCGGTTTCGTTCGTAATCAGATTATGATGGATCCGCAGATCAACCTCGCCACAGATCAGCAGCGATGAGTTAATCAGCAAATCCAGGGTATGCGAAATAACGCCTTCGGTGGAATTTTCAATCGGCGCCACGCCGAAATGGGCTTCACCGGTTTCAACTGTGCGAAAAATATCCTCGATATTATCCACCGGATTCTGTTCGATCGATGCACCAAAATGTTTGCTTGCTGCGGCATGGTTATAGGTGCCTGCAGGCCCCAGAAATGAAACCTTGATCGGCCGTTCCAGTGCCAGACAGGCTGACATGATTTCACGAAACAGGTGCGCCATGGCGTCATTGCTCAGCGGCCCCCTGTTGCGCTTTTTAATTTCTGTCAGCACCTGGGCTTCCCGTTCCGCACGGTAGAAGTGTTCGGTTTCACCCGACTTAATTTTTATTTCCGCCACCTGGCGGGCACACTCGGCACGCTGATTAATCAGATCCTGAATCTGCAGATCAATCGCATCAATCTGATTGCGTATACCCCGTAGTTTATCTTGTTCTGTCATAATTAAGTCGGTCAATATTAGAAGAGATCAATCACTGAACCAGTCTAACGGATAGCACACCGTCAATGGCAGTGATTTTTGTCAGGGTTTCCGCGCTCGGTTCAAGGTCAGTATCAATCAGAGTATAGGCCAGATCCTTACGCGACTCATTCGCCATGTGTTTGATATTCATGCCCGATTCACCCAGCTGGTGGGAAATTTTTGCCAGCATATCCGGCTGGTTTTTATTGGCAATCGCCAGGCGATAGCCTTCGCGACGAGCCAGTTTGATATTAGGGAAATTGACCGAATTGCGAATATTGCCGTTCTGCAGGTAATCCTTGAGCTGTTCGGCAATCATAATCGCACAGTTGTCTTCTGCCTCCATTGTCGAGGCGCCCAGATGCGGCAGGGTAATCACCCTGTCATTGCCCTGTAATTCAGTGGTGGGAAAATCACATACATAAGCACCAATCTGCCCAGCATTGATAGCCGCCAGTATATCGCTGTCATTCACTATGCCATCACGGGCAAAGTTCAGAACCACCGCGCCCGGCTTCATCTGAGCCAGGGTGTTGGCGTTCAGCATATTTCGCGTCGCATCTATCAGCGGCACATGAAAACTGATGAAATCGGCTTCGGCAAACAGTTCATCTGCGCTATCCATTTTTTGTACACTGGCCGACAATTGCCATGCATGGTGTACGGTGATCGACGGGTCATAGCCAATCACTTTCATACCCAGGGCTTCTGCCGCATTGGCCACCTGTGCACCAATTGCACCCAGCCCGATCACCCCCAGGGTTTTACCCGGCAGCTCATAACCGGCAAATTTTTTCTTGCCTGCCTCAACCGCTTTTTCAACCTCTTCATCGCTACCGGTTAATTGTTCTGTGTATTGCCAGGCGGCAATCAGGTTACGACAGGCCATTAACATGCCGGCAATGACCAGCTCCTTAACCGCATTGGCGTTGGCACCCGGCGCATTGAACACCACGATGCCACGTTCGGACATTTTATCCAGCGGAATATTATTGACCCCGGCACCGGCTCGACCAATCGCCTTGACTGTATTCGCCACCGGCACATCGTGTAGTTTGAACGAACGCAACATGATTGCATCCGGCTCATTCATTTCTTCGCCAATCTCGTAACCTTCAGCGGTTAAACGATCCAGCCCTAATGGTGATATCGCATTATATGTTTTTATTTTGTACATACTCTTTCCAGTTTGTGCTGATAAAACCCATTGTCCGGGGAGAGAATTTTAATAACGTCGGTACGTGGTTTCGCTACAACCGAGTCATTGCATAAATAAGCGCAGTTTGATTGATCTCTGTGAAACAAATCAGACTGCGCTTATTGCATAGTTGAACGACCCCATACACACTGCTTTGATTTTGTGCCTATGCCTGCGTTTTTTCAAAGTGTTGCATAAACTCAATCAGCGCATCGACACCGGCTTCCGGCATGGCGTTATAAATACTGGCTCGCATGCCACCCACCGAGCGATGACCTTTTAATGTGTGCAGGCCGAGCGCGGCAGCCTGTTTGAGAAAGCTGTCATCGAGTGCTGAGTCCGCCAGAATAAATGGCACATTCATTAATGAACGACATTCAACATCCACCGGGTTAGAGTAGAAATCCGAGGCATCAATGGCTGCGTAGAGTTTACCGGCCTTGCGACGGTTCACTTCTTCCATCGACGCCATACCGCCATTATCTTTCAGCCATTCGAACACCAGGCCCGCCAGATACCAGCCGTAGGTTGCCGGGGTGTTGTACATGGAATCATTATCCGCATGGGTCTTGTAATCCAGCATCACCGGCATACCCTTCATTGGATTACCAATCAGGTCTTCGCGCACAATCACAATGGTTAAACCTGCCGGACCGATATTTTTCTGCGCACCGGCATAGATAATACCGAACTTGCTGACATCAATCGCCCTGGACAGAATGGTTGAAGACATATCGGCTACAATCGGCACATCCACTTCCGGCATAAAGGGAAACTCGACCCCGACGATGGTTTCATTCGGGGTGTAGTGCAGATAGGCCGCATCATCGCTTAACTGCCAGCTGCTTTGTGATGGCACAGTGGTGAAATTGCTGTCTTTGGAACTGGCTACCACATTCACTTCGCCAAAACGTCTGGCTTCGGCAATGGCTTTTTCGCCCCACTGACCGGTGAGCACATAATCCGCCTTGCGCTTGCTGCCCATCAGGTTAATCGGCACAGCAGCAAACTGGCTGCTGGCACCGCCCTGTAAAAACAGCACCTTGTAATTGGCGGGTATATGCATAATCTCGCGCAGATCAGCTTCCGCCTTTTCTGCAATCGACACATAGTCTTTGCCACGGTGCGACATTTCCATCACCGACATGCCGCTGCCGTGCCAGTCGAGCATTTCCTGCTGCGCTGTTTTTAAAACATCCTCAGGCAGCATTGCTGGACCTGCACTAAAGTTAAACACTCTGCTCATTGACCCACCCTGTTTATGTTATGCAAGCTCTGCAATAAACAGAGCTTTCTTAATGTCATTTGATAAGATTACCTGATCCCTGTTAGCGGAATCCGTGCGTTTATTCAGCCTCAGCTGCCGGCTCATCCGCTGGATTGCCTTCGGCATCTGCCAGCAGCTCAATGCGCTCGATTTCCACCAGCTTCTCGCCTTCAACCAGGCGAATCAGGCGAACCCCCTGGGTGTTTCGACCCATCACCCGCACATCTTCCACACTGGTACGAATCAGCGTGCCGGCATTGGAGATCATCATGAATTCATCCTGATCGGTTACCTGCACCGCACCTACCACGGCACCGTTACGTTCAGACGCCTGAATCGAGATAACCCCCTGACCACCACGGCCCTTGCTTGGGTAGTCCACGGCGGCAGTACGCTTGCCGTAGCCATTCTCGGTTGCGGTCAGAATGGAGGCACTGTCATCCACCACAATCAGGCTGATTACCTTCTGCCCTTCGGCCATTTTAATGCCGCGCACACCTGCCGCGGTACGACCCATGGCACGCACGGTGGACTCATTAAAGCGCATTGCCTTACCCGAGCTGGCCAGCAGCATAATGTCCTGGGAACCATCGGTAAGCGCCACATCAACCAGGGTGTCATCACCGCGCAGATCGATGGCGATAATGCCGCCATTACGACGATTTGAGAAGGCCGGTAATGGGGTTTTCTTCACCGTACCGGAGCTGGTCGCCATAAAGATAAAGTGATTTTCATCGTACTCGCGCACCGGCAGTACTGCATTGATGCGTTCACCCTCTTCCAGCGGCAGCAAATTCACCAGCGGCTTGCCTCGCGAACCGCGACTCGCCTGTGGCAACTGATACACCTTGATCCAGTAAGCCTTGCCCCGGCTGGAGAAGCACAACAAGGTGTCATGGGTGTTGGCAATAAACAGTTTGTCGATAAAGTCTTCCTGTTTCATGCTGGTGGCGGACTTGCCCCGGCCACCGCGCTTCTGCGTGCTGTATTCCGACAATGCCTGTGACTTGGCATAACCCTCATGGGAGAAAGTCACCAGCACATCTTCTTCGGTAATCAGGTCTTCCATGCTCAGATCCAGCTGGGCATCGATGACTTCCGAACGGCGCTCATCACCAAAGTCCTGCTTGATCTGTTGCAGTTCCTCGCGGATCACTTCCAGCAGTCTGTCGGGGCTGGAAAGAATCTCTATCAGTTCTTTAATAAGATCAAGTATATCTTTGAATTCATTGAGTATTTTATCCTGTTCAAGACCGGTTAAACGGTGCAGGCGCAATTCCAGAATCGCCTGGGCCTGGGCCTCTGACAGGTAATAACCGTCGTCACGCATGCCGAATTCACTTTTGAGGAATTCAGGACGCGAGGCTTCAGCGCCGGAACGGCTCAGCATATCCGACACCATACCCGGCGCCCAGGCACGGGAGATCAGGGCCACTTTCGCTTCTGCCGAGGTGCTGGAGCGTTTGATCAGCTCGATCACTTCATCGATATTGGCCAGTGCAATCGCCAGACCTTCCAGCACATGGGCGCGCTCGCGTGCCTTGCGCAGTTCATAGATGGTACGACGGGTCACCACTTCACGACGGTGGCGCACAAAGGCTTCAAGGATTTCCCTGAGATTGAGTAATTTGGGCTGGCCATCCACCAGTGCCACCATATTGATACCAAATACGGTCTGCAGCTGGGTCTGCTTGAACAGGTTATTCAGAATGACTTCCGCCACATCGCCACGACGCACTTCAATCACCACACGAATGTCCTTGGTCGACTCATCGCGAATTTCGGTGATGCCCTCGATTTTCTTTTCTTTCACCAGCTCGGCAATGCGCTCGATCAGACGCGCTTTATTCACCTGATACGGCAGCTCTTTGACAAGAATGCGCTGACGGCCATTGGCATCGGTTTCGATTTCGGTGCGCGCACGCATAAACATACGCCCGCGACCGGTACGATAGGCTTCACGAATGCCATTAATACCATTGATAATCGCCGCGGTGGGCAGATCCGGCGCCGGAATATAATCCATCAGTGATTCGATGCTGAGCGTTGGGTCTTCAATCAGTGCAATACAGGCATCAATCACTTCATTCAGGTTGTGGGGCGGAATATTGGTGGCCATGCCCACTGCAATGCCGGCTGAGCCGTTCACCAGCAACGTTGGGATGCGCGTGGGCATCACCGCCGGCTCACTCTCCGAACCGTCATAGTTATCAATAAAATCAACGGTTTCCTTATCAAGATCCGCCAAGATCTGGTGGGCAATCTTGTCCATGCGCACTTCGGTGTAACGCATCGCTGCCGGAGAGTCGCCGTCCACCGAGCCAAAGTTACCCTGACCATCAACCAGCATATAACGCATGGAAAACGGCTGCGCCATACGGACGATGGTGTCGTACACCGCAGTATCACCGTGAGGGTGATATTTACCGATAACGTCACCCACCACACGGGCCGATTTCTTGTAGGGTTTATTCCAGTCGTTGCCGAGCTCGTTCATCGCATAGAGTACACGACGGTGCACCGGTTTGAGGCCATCCCGTACATCGGGGAGTGCCCGGCCAACAATTACACTCATCGCGTAATCGAGGTAGGACTGGCGCATTTCATCTTCTAGATTGACAGGGGATATTTCTTTGGCAAATTCAGCCATAAGCTCTTTTTTCCGTTAATTTTACTGGTTATGTGGCAGGCTTTCAGGCGCGACAGATCACACAGTTATAAAGCGGGAAATTCTACCATAAATCAGTGACTAACGGTAAGCGAATAGTGGCTTAAAGCGAGGATTGTCTGGTTATTTTTTGATCAGTCCAGCGAGGCCATAATTGCACTGTCCGAATGACAGGCTCGTGCACTGAAACCATGGCGCTGACGCAGGCAGTATTTCAGCCATTTCGACAGAAATCGGTTGAGCTGCCACTTCTGTTTCAACGCATCCGACGGCAGATGCTCAAGCACCAGGCGTCCATGGTGCAGGCGACCTGACATCACCTCGGCGAGGCCAGCATCGTGGTACACACGAATTTTCAGATTGGGCTCCATCTGCAACGCCTGTGGCTTTTCAAAACAGTAGCTGAGCATCAGCGTGGTGGTATAACGGCTGCGCTCGATAATATTTAAATGCAGATCCAGATGGCCAGGCACCGAAGACACACACTGCTTTTCAATCTGCGCCAGTTGCGGAATCAGTTTGCGCAACTTGATGAAGTTTTCTTCATACATATCCATCAGGCTGACAAAATCTTTAGCCTGCACATCTTCACAGCCGTATTGACTGGTACGGCGCACAAGCTGCAGAAATTGTGTGTGGTTATGTGAACTCATCCGCCGAGTGTATCACGTTGCACTGGCCGGATTCCCTCAACTTTTAAACCTACCCGTAGACGACGAAAATCGTCGTGGCGAAGACTGTCACGAAAAATCACCACCGATTTACGCCCTGCACTGTCAAGTTTAAATTGCAGAATGGCAAACAGCGGCGTCACCACAGAATCTGCCTGCAACTGCGCCTGCCATGTTTGTTGTTTGCTGTGTAATTGCCATTCACCCTGCGCATTGCAGCGCAGTTCAAGCGCCTGATTACAGGCCCACGCCTGTTTAAATAACAGCCATAAAACCACAACCAGCACTAACTGAAATGCCAGGTGAATATCAACAAGAAAAATTGCCAGCAATGACAATGCAATGATAAACAACAACAGATTGCGATAGATCAGCGAAGGACTTAGCCTGATCAATAACTGGCTGGCATAGTGCCCACCAGTGTCATGGTTACCATCCTGATGTTTAGACACTGTACACGGACTGGCGGATACGCTGGATGAGTTGTGCGACATAAGGATCTGAAGATGTCTGGTGACCGAGGAACAGATCAAACAGTAACTGATCCGGGTAATCCAGAAGTTGATCGAAAGTGTTTTTTTCCGCGTTGCTGGTACTGGCATACTGGCGGTCGAGAAACTGGTTAAATAAAATATCCAGTTCCAGCATGCCGCGACGACAACGCCAGCGCAACGCCGAGTTCACCCGTTGCGGCATACTGGTTTCAAGTTGTGTGACAGGCTCGGCCATACAGGTTGCTACACCGATTTCTTAACCATGATTTTTTTGATTTCACCAATCGCCCGGGTCGGATTCAAACCCTTGGGGCAGACCTGAACGCAATTCATAATGGTGTGACAGCGAAACATTTTAAACGGATCATCCAGCGCCTGCAGTCGTGCTTCGGTTTGCTGATCACGGGAATCTTTTATAAAACGCGCTGCCTGCAATAATGCCGCCGGGCCGAGGAATTTATCCGGATTCCACCAGAAAGATGGACAGGCCGTGGTACAGCAACCGCATAAAATACATTCATACAAACCATCCAGTTCAGCGCGCTGCGCCGGTGTCTGTTGCAGTTCCACTTCAGGCAACGGATCCTTAACCGTGAGATAAGGCTCGACTTCACGGTACTGCTGATAAAACTGTTCCATATCCACAATCAGATCACGAATCACCGGCAGCCGAGGCATGGGACGGATTTCCACCGGTTCTTTTAAACTCATCAGCGGTGTAATACAGGCCAGGCCATTGGTGCCGTTAATGTTCATGCCATCGGAACCACACACCCCTTCACGACAGGAGCGACGAAAACTTAAGGTCGGATCCTGTTCCTTGATTAACAGCAGGGCATCCAGCAGCATCATATCCGACGACACGTCCTGCAACTGGTAATCCTGCATATAGGGTTGTGTATCGGATTGCGGATTGTAGCGATAGATTCGAAAACGCATGAGCTTACCTTCGACTAATTAATAAACCCGCGCTTTCGGCGGGAAGCTGGCAACCGACATAGGGCGGGTACGTACCGGTTTATAATCCAGTTTGTTTTCGAGCAGACTGTACAATGTGTGCTTCATCCAGTTCATATCATCACGCTCGTCATAATCAACACGGGAATGCGCACCACGACTCTCATGACGTGCTGCAGCGGAATACACCGTGGCCAGCGCCACATCAATCAGGTTTTCCAGTTCCAGTGCTTCAACTCGCGCCGTATTAAACAGCGTTGAGTCATCGTTAATTTTTGCCTGTTTAAATCGCTCGACAATCCCATGCACCTCACTGATGCCTTTATCCAGCACCTGCTGGGTGCGGAACACGCCACAGTTGTCTTCCATGATCTGCTGCAGGTCACGTCGAATGGATTCAATGGACTCACCTTCGCCGGTAGCATCCCAGCGATGCAGTCGGTCATAGGCCTGCTGCACACTGTCTTCATTTAATGCGCGGTGAAAACGGTTTTCCTTCAGATAGTCGATAATGTGATTGGCCGCGGCACGCCCAAACACCAGAATATCCAGCAACGAATTTCCGCCCAGACGGTTTGCGCCATGCACCGAGACACAGGCACATTCACCCGCTGCATATAAACCGGTGACCGGTTCTTCCGGCGTGTCCTTAACCGGCACCACCACCTGACCCTGACGGTTGGTGGGTATGCCCCCCATGGTGTAATGCGCGGTTGGGTAAACCGGTATCGGCTGACTGGCCGGGTCAATGCCGAGAAAAGTAATACAGGTCTGGCGAATCCCCGGCAGCCGTGACTGCAATACATCTTCCGGCAAATGATCCAGCTTGAGCAGCACATGATCTTTTTTGGGCCCGCAACCACGCCCTTCCCTGACCTCGGTATAGATCGAACGGCTGACCACATCCCGCGAGGCCAGATCTTTCGCAGTAGGGGCATAGCGTTCCATAAAACGCTCGCCTTTGGCATTCACCAGATAGCCGCCCTCGCCCCGCGCACCTTCGGTGATCAACATGCCGCGACCCGCGATGCCGGTTGGATGAAACTGGAAAAACTCCATATCCTGCAACGGCACGCCGGCACGCAGCGCCATGCCCATGCCATCACCGGTATTGATCAGCGCATTGGTGGTGGTGCGATACAGCTGCCCCGCACCGCCGGTGGCAAGCAGGGTGGTTTTAGCTTCAATAATCAGTTCTTCGCCACTATGAATATCAAATACAAACGCACCCAGCACATTGCCTTGATCGTCTTTTAATAAATCCACGGCAAAATATTCATCAAAGAAATGGGTTTTGGCGCGAATGTTCTGTTGATACAGACTGTGCAAAATAGCATGACCGGTACGATCTGCGGCGGCACAGGTACGTGCGGCCTGTTCACCGCCGAAATTCTGTGACTGTCCGCCAAACGGACGCTGATAAATTTTGCCATTATCGAGGCGTGAGAATGGCACACCGAAGTGTTCCATTTCATACACTGCCCTGGGCGCGGCGCGGCACATGTATTCAATCGCATCCTGATCACCCAGATAGTCACTGCCTTTAACCGTATCGAACATATGCCAGTGCCAGTTGTCCGGCAATACATTGGCCAGCGCCGCATTCATGCCGCCCTGTGCCGCCACTGTGTGCGAGCGTGTAGGAAATACTTTCGATACCACCGCAACCGAAGCATCGGCTTCCGCCAGTTGCAAGGCACAACGCAAACCGCCGCCGCCGGCGCCGATTATCAACGCATCAAAACGCCGTCTTGGAATTGAATCAATACTCATTTAACTGCAACCATAAATAATGCCTTTAAGCCCCACAATGCACTGCCCAGTAAAATCAGGCCCACCAGACTCAGCGTCAGAATCCGTGCCATCACATTGGGCAGGTAATCCAGCACCACGTCACGCACACCAATCCAGGCATGCCATAACACCGCCAGTAAAAACAGGCCCAGTGCAATATTGTTAAACGGTGTTGCCAGCCACTCGTCCCAGTGGCGGGCATTGAATGCCTCGGCTAACAACAGACAGATAGCAAAGTAAATCAGGCTCAGTGCAATATACACAGCACTGATGCGCTGCATAATCCACGGGCGTAGCCCCTGAAGTCCGGGTGCGCTCATAATTTAATCCCCGCAACAATCAGTACCAGCACGATCACTTCCAGCACAAACACCGCCCAGGCAGATCGCACCGCCTGTGCTTTGGCCAGACCTATATCCAGATCGGTGAGCAGAAAACGAATGCCGGCAAACAGGTGATGCAACAACGACCACAACAGCAACAGACTGAGCAACTGCATCAGGGGGTGCTCAAGTATCACACTCGCACGTTCAAATCCCGCGTTGCCCTGCAGTGACAGATCAAACAGATAGACGGCAAAGGGAATCATAATAAACAGCAGCAAACCACTGATGCGATGCAGAATGGAAACAAAGCCGGTCACCGGCAGATGGATTTTTAACAGGTTAAGAAAAAAAGGTCGGTTATCCGAAACGGCCATTATTTATTTTGCCTTTGGGTTTGTTATCATATTTGTCGATGCATCCTTATTGTAGTGGATTAAAGCCGATCTGCATAAACTGGTTAGCTCATTCAATAAGTCATACGCTGCCACACACTGTATGGGGAATAACCATAGATTTTCTATGCTAACACTTTTACACAATCTCGCTTACTATAACGGACTGGCAGTGCCGATCGGCTTGATTATCCGCACAAAAGCCATAAATAGTAAATACTCCGGTTTTACGCTAACAGCAACACAGGTAACCCAATGAAACCAGAATGGCTCGACTTTCTAAACGATAATGGCGCGGAAATGGATGACGGACAGGTTGTCAGTTATGGCAATCTGGAACGTGAGCAGCACATGGTGCATACCGGCCTGGTGATCTGCGACCTCAGTCATCAGGGTCTGATTTCGGTCGATGGCGAGGAAGCCAGCGATTTCCTGCAGGGCCAGCTGACCAATGACATTCGCAATGTCAGCGAGCAGCACAGCCAGCTCAGCGCCTACTGCACACACAAGGGCCGCATGCTGGCGAATTTTCGCGTATTCAAGCGCGGTGAGAGTTTTTACCTGCGCCTGCCGATGAGCCAGCTGGAAACCACATTAAAACGCATCAGCATGTTTGTGCTGATGTCAAAGGTGATAATCAAGGACAGCAGCCTCAGCCTGATCAAAATCGGCCTGTCCGGCCCCAACGCGGATCAGGTACTGGGGGATCTGCTACCCGGTATTCCCGCCGAAGTCGATGCCACTGTCCAGTGCAATGGCCTGACCATTATCAGAATCGCCGGCCCCCACCCCCGCTATGAAATTATCGGCGAGCTGGATGCAGTGAAAAAAATCTGGCAACAGCTGGATGTACATGCAGCGCCGGTGGGCGCCAGCTGCTGGGAGTCACTGGATATTCAGGCGGGCATTCCAACCATCTACCCTGCCACCAGTGAAGCCTTTGTGCCACAGATGACCAATATGCAGGTGCTTAACGGGGTCAGCTTCAAGAAGGGCTGTTACACCGGCCAGGAAGTGGTGGCGCGGATGCAATACCTGGGCAAACTGAAACGCCGCATGTTCAGAATTCATATCGACACGAGCGAACCGGTAAACCCCGCCGACAAGCTGTTTGCAGCCAACTCCGACAGCGCACAGGGCACCGGGCAGATTGTCAGCGCACAGCCCGATCCCGATGGTGGCTATGTAGCACTGGCGGTGATCAATATCACCGACAGCGAAAACGCTCAGCTCAAGCTGCATAATGACACCGGCCCGGCGGTGACACTGCAGGACCTGCCCTATCAGATTGAAGAAAAAGCCAGCTGAGGATTTAAAACCTGTGGGGCTGACCACCCACATGCGGAAAAATCCGCACTAAAGTGCAGGAGCACTTTAGTGCGTTTATTAGCGGACCAATATGCTTTCCGCAAGATGCCCCCCTGGCAGCCATAAAACAGCAACACCACTGACAACAACTGATAAAAGCACATTATATGATCAGCATACAGTACAAGGTTGATGCTTTTTTAGACCGCATCAAACAGGCCATTATTTCGGATCAGCTGCAGCTACCCTCACTGCCCGATGTGGCTCTGAGTGTCAAAACCGCCTGCGAAAGTGAAACCGCCACCGCACAGGATATCGCCGATGTGATTAGCCAGGATCCGGCCATGACCGCCCGCCTGTTGCAGGTAGCCAACAGCTCGCTTTACCCCTCGCAGCACCGGGTCAACACCATTCAGGCGGCGATTACCAAGCTGGGGCTGAAAATGGTGGTCAATCTGGTGATCAGTCTGTCGATGAAGCAGCTTTATCACACCCACAATGACGTGGTTGCCGAGCGCTTTCGCGAGCTCTGGCTGGCCAGCACCAAAACAGCCGCCATGGCCCGTCTACTGGCGCAGAACATTGCTCACCTCAATGCTGAACAGGCGATGTTGGCAGGACTGATTCACAATATCGGCGCACTGCCGATTCTGCTAATGGCAGAGGATGATGATGACCTGTTCGATAACCCGGATGCACTGTTAAAAATCACCCAGGCCATGCAGGGCTCCGTGGGAGCCTATATTTTCCGTAAATGGCGTTTTCCCGAGGTGATGGCTGAGGTAGCCAGCGAGTGTTATGACTTTCAGCGTCAGCACAACGGCCCGGCGGATTACACCGATGTGGTTCAGGTGGCGCTGGTTGAAGGCAGTATCTACACCGGACTGGAATGTCCGGACGACTGGTCGAGTATTGCTGCTTTCGCGCAGCTGGGCATAGACACCGAAGGACATGTACTGGATATTGAAGAAAACAAGCTGATTTTTGAAGAAACCAGCTCACTCTTTAAATAAGCCTCTATAATCAGCCTAAACTAAGATCAATAACAAAATAAACTTCGACAGGACACCCATGACTGCCAAAGCCGAACAATTCTTTGAACAACTCAAATCCGCCGTAGAATCCGACCAGCTGGTGCTACCCACCCTGCCGGAAGTGGCACTGAAAATTCGCGAAGCGGTCGAAAGTGAAAATTCCTCGGCGCAACAGATTGCTGAAATTCTCACCCAGGACGCCTCACTGTCAGCACGTCTGATTCAGGTTTCCAACAGCCCGTTGTATCGTTCACGCACCCCCATCGAAGACCTGCAAATGGCGGTAACCCGCCTGGGTATACGCATGGTAAGAGATCTGGTGGTCAGTCTGGCAATGAAGCAGATCTATCAGGCCACTTCCGATGTACTGGATGACCACTTCCGCCGCAGCTGGAATACCTCGGTTGAAGTCGCAGCCATCTGCCGCATGCTGGCCACCACCGTGCCCGGCATGAACCCGGAACAGGCACTGCTGGCGGGGCTGATTCACAATATCGGCGCCCTGCCGATTCTGGTAATGGCGGAAGATGATGACGACCTGTTTAATGATAGCGATGCACTGGGACAGGTGATCGACGAACTGCAGGGCCGTGTCGGTGAACTGATCCTGCAGACCTGGAACTTCGGCGACACCATGACCGAAGTGGTACGTGAAGCCTGTAATTTCAGTTACGACCATCCGGGTGAAGCCAACCTGGTGGATCTGGTGCAAGTGGCCCTGCTGCAGGGCGGCCATATTCCCTACCCCATCGACTGGAGCAGTGTACCCGCCTTTGCAAGGCTTGGCATAGATACCGAAGTCAATGTGGTAGAAATCGAAGAAAACCAGGAAATGATCGAAAATACCAAACAGTCCTTACTTGCCTGATAATGCATTAGTAAACAACTAATTAAGAATATTCTTCAGTATGTGCGTATAATGTCGGCGTTTTAAATCTGTACGCGTTAAATTAGAGAATATTATGAATAAAAAAGTCACACTCAGCCTGATTGCCTGCTGCGCAATCACCCCCGCTGTTCACGCTACCAATGGATACCAGCTCATCGGCATCGGCGCTTATCAGAAGAGTCTGGGGGGTGCTGTCACCGCCAAACCCGGCTCTGCAATGACCGCCATTACCAATCCTGCCGGCATGGCACGCATCGGTAAGCGCGCCGACTTCAGTATGGAAATGTTTATGCCGGAGCGATTTGTTGATTTCACGGCGTTAGGTGGTGAAAAGAATGAATCCGCCGCCTAACTGTACGGTGTACCGGCGCTGGGCTGGACCGCACCCACCAGTGACGGCTCGGAGGTGTTTTTCGGTGGCGGCATGTATGGCACATCCGGACTCGGTACCGATTACCCGTTGACCCAGTTTTCTGCTGCTAACCCAAGCGCAACACCACCACAACCTGACATGTATTTTGAGGGTTACTCGGCGATTCAGTTCTGGCAGATGGCCCCCACCCTGGCGTGGAATGCCAGTGATAAGCTGACCTACGGCGTCTCACTGAATATCAATTATCAGTCCGTTGCCTTCAAGCAGGGCTTTCTCGCCGATACCACCGGTAATGGCGTAGCTGATGAAACCATGACCAGCTTTGACTTAAGCCGCACCGCGCAGGCCTTCGGTTATGGTTTAAGCCTTGGCGTGTTATACGACATCAGTGATGACCTGACTGTCGGCGCCAGCTACAAAAGCAAGCAGGTTTTCAGCACATTGAAATATCAGTTATCAAACGGTGATATCCAGGACTCCACTGGCCAGCTGCCAATGAGTGGCTGCACCGGCGACGTATGTCCCGCCGGCACCTACTCGCTTAATCTGGATTTTCCCGCAATGTACTCAGTGGGCATGGCTTATCAGCTGAACAAGTTCACCAGCCTGTCGCTGGACCTCAAGCAGATTGAGTGGTCCAGCACTCTGGATCGGCTGGATGTGAAAGGCCCGAATGGCGAGCTGATCACCCTGGCTGCTGGCTGGGATGACCAGACCATTATTGCACTGGGTATTGAGGTTGCGGTGAACTATGCGCTGAATGTTCGTGCCGGTTACAACAGGGCAGACGCGCCCTTCGAGCAAAGCTCAACCGACAATAACTACATCCTGCCCGCGATCACGCAAAGCCACTTCGCCTTCGGCCTGGATTACCGCATTAATCGCTACTGGCAGATTGGCATGCATGCCTCAAAAGCCACCGATGAAACCTATACCTCACCTTATACAGGTGCAAAGATTGGCCTGGGTATAACCACCTTCGGTATTAATCTGGGTTACCTGTTCTAAACAGACCGCTGCAAAACAGCAGACAATAAAAAACGGCATCAGATTCTGATGCCGTTTTTTTATTGTTAAAGTCCGCAAATGCACACGATTCGGGGTCAGAGTAAAAACTATTCATAACGTCCGCAAATGCACGCGAATAAACGCAAATGATTAGATGTTGTTATTCTGTAGTGAAGCAGATTTTGGTAAAGGCCCAGCCCCGATATAATTAGCATCAGTTAGTAAAAAACGGCAAATCCCTTGCGCTTGATCACCATCCAGTTTGCGTTTATTTGCGTGTTTAGCGTTGTTCGCGTTTTCTTTTACTCGTTCCCACGCTCCCGCGTGGGAATGCATAAGCACGATGACGATAATGAAATTAAGCCATATTGCGTAGTAAAGGGTTCCCACACAGGTGCATGGGAACCAGCCAATACCTTTCTATTTTTTATTTGCGTTTATTTATTCCGCACATCCTGTGCTCCACCCTTCGGGCCGTGCATTTGCACGTTCAAAGTGCTCCCGCACTTTAGTGCGTGCATTTGCGGACTACTGCTTATTTCAGAGCAACTTCATGACTACGCAACTGCTTCGCCAGCTTATCGAGAATGCTGTTGATAAACACATGGCTTTTATCCGAACCGAACATTTTTGCCAGGCTGATCGCTTCACTGATCACCACTTTATAGGGCACATCAATGCGCTGTTTTATTTCATAGGTGGCGAGACGCAACACAGACTGCTCGATCGGATCAATCTCATCATCCTTGCGGTTACTGTATTGATCAATCAGCTGATCCAGCGCATTCACCTCTGCGGGCACCTGATGCAACAGCGTATGGAAATACTCAAGATCCACCTTGTCCATGTTCTGCTCTTCATAAAACTGGCTTTCAATCTCCGCCAGATCATTGCCTGACATATGCCATTGATACAGTGCCTGCAGGGCTTTTTTACGGGCGTTACTTCTGCCCTTGGCAACGGATACCGACATCTAGACCAGCTTCTTCAGCAGATTGACCATTTCGATGGCACTGATCGCCGCTTCCGCACCCTTGTTACCCGCCTTGGTACCGGCGCGTTCAATTGCCTGCTCGATAGTGTTGGTGGTGAGCACACCATTGATCACCGGAATATTGTGATCCAGTGAAACATTGGCCATGCCCTTGGAAGCCTCACCGGCAACAAAATCAAAATGCGGTGTAGAGCCGCGGATCACCGCGCCCAGGCCGATAATCGCATCATAACGACCGCTTTGTGCCATCTGTTGAATGGTCAGTGGCATTTCATAGGCACCGGGCACTTTGGCCAGGGTGATATTGGCTTCGGGCACACCGTGACGCTTCAACGCATCAATCGCACCAGCCTCCAGGCTATCTACAATAAAGCTGTTGAAACGGGCGCTAACGATGGCAAAAGTACCCTGGGTGTATTGCAGTTCGCCTTCAATGGTTGTGATGTCTGACATTCGCTTTCTCTATAATGAATTCGGTTTAAGGATCTGGCTGTATTAATGGCTGCTGATTATAACCGTTAATCATCACCAGTAACATAATCAACCACTTCAAGGCCAAAGCCGGCCAGGCCATGGATGCGTCTGGGCGCGGCCATCAGGCGCATTTTCTGTACTCCCAGATCCATCAGAATCTGTGCACCTATACCGTAGGTACGCAGGTCTTTCGGTGCTTCATCTTCATTGCAGGGCTCCTCGGCATGGGTCAACATCCACTGCACGATCTGTCGCGCCGATTCCGGCTCACGTAAAATTACGATCACACCGGGCTCTTTTGCCTGCGATACTTCTTTCATTGCATCACGCAATGGCCAGCCACATTTACGGCTGGAGGCCAGCACATCGCACATGGTGTTTTCCATATGCACCCGTACACGCACCGGCTTGTCGCTGTCGATCTCGCCTTTTACCAGCGCCAGATGCAGGTCATTGCCAATTTCATCCTGGTAGGCAAACAGTCGGAAATGGCCGAACTCATTGGGGAAATCGCTTTCCGCCACCCGCTCCACGGTTTTCTCGTTTTCGATGCGGTAGCGAATCAGCTCCTCGATAGTGCCGATTTTCAGCTGATGTTCTTTTGCAAAGGCTTCCAGATCCGGGCGACGTGCCATGGTGCCATCGTCATTGAGAATCTCCACAATCACCGCCGCCGGTTCAAACCCCGCCAGCCTTGCCAGGTCACAACCGGCCTCGGTATGACCGGCACGGTTTAATACGCCACCTGGCTGAGCTTTCAGCGGAAACACGTGACCCGGCTGCACAATATCCTGTGGCCCGGCATCCCTGGCAACCGCGGCCTGCACGGTGATCGCCCGATCCGATGCTGAAATACCGGTGGTAACACCTTCCGCCGCCTCGATACTGACGGTGAAATTGGTACCGTGCATGTCATCGGTGGAATCCACCATCTGTGGCAGACGCAGCTGTCGGCAACGGGCTTCGGTCAGGGTCAGGCAGATCAGGCCACGGCCGTAACGCGCCATAAAGTTTATATCCGCAGCAGTCACCGCCGAGGCTGCCATCAACAGGTCACCCTCGTTTTCACGGTCTTCGTCATCCATGATCACGACCATCTTTCCCTGCTTAATATCTTCTATAATTTCTTCTATAGTATTCAATGACATATAATATTTTCTTAAAGTTATTTATCGCTTTACTGCAGTATTATCTATGCAGACGCGCCTATGCCTTTACCTGGCAAAGCCATGTTCCGCCAGAAAGGCTGCACTGATGCCGGAGGCAGGCTGCGCCGCCGCTTCACCCAGCAGCAAACGCTCAAGGTAACGTGCCAGCAGATCCACTTCAAGGTTTACTTCACTGCCCTGCTGATACTCTCCCATAATGGTTTGCTGCAGGGTATGCGGCACGATATTCAGCTCGAAAGTACAACCATCGACCTTGTTTACGGTCAGGCTGACCCCGTCCACGGTAATCGAGCCCTTCATCGCAATGTACCTGGCCAGCGAGGCCGGTGCTTGAATCACAAAGCGCACCGAGCGGGCATCGTCATAACGCGCCACTACCTTGCCCAGGCCATCCACATGGCCACTCACCAGGTGCCCGCCGAGCCGGGTCTGCAGGGTCAGCGCCTTTTCCAGATTGACCCGACTGCCCACGGTTAACTGTTTGAGCGAGGTCAGCGACAGGGTTTCGCCCGACACATCCGCGCAATAGGCATTGTCACGCAACTCGATTGCAGTGAGACAGACGCCGTTCATGGCAATGCTGTCACCAAGTTGCACATCGGACATATCCAGCTGGCCGGTTTCAATCCAGAAGCGTGCATCACCGCCCTTGTCTTCAATTGATGCAATGCGTCCGACGGACTGAATAATACCTGTAAACATAAGTGACCTCTGCTTTAGCTTATTGGCTCTGACCTCGGTTCAGGCCTCTGCTGGCTCGTCCTGCAGATCGACCAGCTGAATGCTCATCGGTAACGCCGAGGCATTATTGAATTCGGCACCGGCTTCCACCCCCGCACGGGCAATGTCTTCTGCAGAATCCAGCCGATCATACAGTGCGTGCATCGCACCCAGCGCGAACTCCGAACCGGAACCGATGGCCCAGAACTTGGTGTATTCACTGACTTCGCGCAGTGAGTAGACACCGAAAATCCCCTTGCCATTACAGATCAGCGCATCGATGTGCGTGGCTTCATAGGGGTCATCCTCTTCATCCTTGGCATTAAGAAAGTAATGCTCTTTCAACACCGGATGCAGTGCGCGGAAGGTTTCAAAGATCCCCAGACGGGACTCAAAGTCGATCTCCACCTTGTCATCCGCCAGCACCGATTCCATCACCAGTGCATGGGCGGCACTGCCCACAATCCCGAAATAACCGCCGGGGTAAGTCTGCACCTTGTCATAAGCCCGGTCATATTCCGAACCCATGCGAAGATCACCAAAGCTGGTTAAACTGTCGGCGGCGATACAGGCCTTACCGTTTTTTCTGACCACGACTATTGTGGACATAAGCGTCTCTCTTTATTGATATTAATCTGTTCGTATAGTTAGCCGCACACACATACTGAATGTGTGTCGCGATTTAATACTGTGTGTCATAAACCGGCCGTGCGGTGATACGCCAGTCCGCACCCACCGCCCTGATCTGTGAAATCTCCAGGCTGATGCGCTCTGCCATCGCCGACAGGCCGGGCAGATGGAACAGGCCTCTGGCGGCATTACCCATAATATGCGGTGCCATATAAATCACAATCTCGTCCAGCAGCTTCTGTTCCAGCAGCGCACCACACAGTTCACTGCCGGCTTCCACATGCACTTCATTGGCCTGCAACTCTGCCAGGTAACGCAGCACTTCGCGCAAATGCAGTTTATCCGCCCCTCTGGGCAGGGTTACCAGTTGCGCCTCGGCAAAACCGCAATCCGCCGTATACGGCTGATGGGTAAATACAAGGGTGGCTGCCATGCCAGCGGACTGTGTAAATATCTGGCTGTCTGCGGGACTTTTCAACTCACTGTCGATCACCGCGCGTAATGGTTGATATGGTTCGCAGTCCAGCCCCAGCTGCTGTGCATCCAGCCGTACATTCATCTGCGGATTATCGGCGATCACCGTGCCACTGCCGGTTAAAACCACCGAGCTTCTGGCACGCAGCCGCTGTACATCGCTGCGCGCCGCTTCGCCGGTGATCCACTGGCTTTCACCGGAGGCCATCGCTGTGCGGCCATCCAGACTCATCGCCAGCTTGGCCCGCACATAGGGCAAGCCGCTCTGCATACGCTTGATAAAACCGGGATTCAACGCCTCGGCGTCCGCCTGCAATACGCCACACTCGACTTCAATGCCCGCCTGACGCAATTTTTCCAGACCCTGCCCTGCTACCAGCGGATTAGGGTCCTGCATGGCACACACCACCCGTGTGACGCCGGCATCAATTAATGCATCGGCACAGGGTGGTGTTTTGCCGTGATGGCTGCAGGGCTCCAAACTGACATAGACGGTGGCGCCTGCGGCCTGTGCGCCCGCCTGCTGCAATGCCATGATTTCTGCATGGGGCCCACCGGCCTGCAGGTGGTAACCTTCCGCGATTACCTGCTCAGTGTTGGCAATGACACAGCCCACCCGAGGATTGGGCTGGGTGGTATACAGGCCACGCCGGGCCAGTTGAATGGCGCGTGACATGTGCTGACGATCGAGGGCGGACTGATTCATGAATTGGCGAATGGCTTACCGATAATGCTTAACTGTGAAATGCGGATAACGAAAAACTACTGCTGTTCCAGTTTTTCAATCATTTTGCGGAAGGCATCGACATCCTCGAAACTCAGATACACCGAGGCAAAGCGAATATAGGCCACGTGGTCCAGCTTCTGCAGCTCTTCCATCACCCATTCACCGATGGTACGCGCATCCACTTCCCGCTCTCCCGCCGAGAGTAATTTGTGTTTGATATGACTGATGCTCTCCTCGATTTTCTCGATGCTCACTGGGCGCTTTTCCAACGCCTTGGTCAAGCCGGAACGCAGCTTGGTTTCATCAAACATCTGCCGCGTGCCGTCCTGCTTGATAATACGTGGCATGCTCAGTTCGGCGGTTTCGTAGGTGGTAAAACGCTCACCGCATTCTACACACTCGCGGCGACGTCTGACCTGATCACCATCCCCGCCAAGACGGGAATCGACCACACGGGTATCGGGTGCTTTACAGAACGGACAGTGCATATCAGTTTTCTTTTGTAATTTCAGGGCAGGACAGCATTGAACAGGCCTGCCTCAGGCACTCGCCCACAGCGGGCGAGCAGCGATTTATTTTTTATACACAGGCAGTCGGGCACAGATTTCAGCCACCTTGCTCTTAACCTCATTGATCACCGCATCGTCCTGCATATTGGCAATCACATCACACATCCAGCCTGCCAGATCAGCCGACTCCTGCTGGTTAAAGCCACGGGTGGTCAGCGCCGGTGTACCCACACGAATACCGGAAGTCACAAACGGTGACTGCGGATCATCAGGCACCGAGTTCTTGTTCACCGTAATATGTGCTTTGCCCAGTGCCGCTTCCACATCCTTGCCGGTTAAACCCGCCTTGATAAAGCTCACCAGGAACAGATGGTTTTCAGTACCATTGGAAACCACGTCATAGCCGCGATCCATAAACACTTTAGCCATCGCCTGGGCATTTTTCACCACCTGCTTCTGGTAGTCCACGAACTCGGGCTCCATGGCTTCCTTGAATGCCACTGCCTTGGCGGCAATCACATGCATCAGCGGGCCACCCTGTGAACCGGGAAAAATCGCCGAGTTGAATTTCCTGGTGATCTCATCGTTCGCTTTGGCCAGAATAATGCCGCCGCGGGGACCGCGCAGGGTTTTGTGGGTGGTTGAGGTTACCACATCCGCAATGGGTACCGGGTTGGGGTAAATACCTGCGGCCACCAGACCGGCAACGTGCGCCATATCCACCATCAGGTAGGCACCGACTTCATCGGCGATATCGCGGAATTTCTGCCAGTCCATGATTTTGGAATAGGCAGAGAAACCGGCAATGATCATTTTCGGCTTGTGTTCACGGGCCAGCGCGGCCACTTCATCGTAGTCTACCTCGCCGGTGGCCGGGTTCAGGCCATATTGCACCGCATGGTAGATTTTACCCGAGAAGCTGACATGGGAACCGTGGGTCAGGTGACCACCGTGGGCCAGGCTCATACCCAGTACGGTATCACCCGGCTGGCACAATGCCATATACACCGCCGCATTGGCCTGTGAGCCGGAGTGCGGCTGCACATTGGCATAGTCGGCAGAGAACAGTTGTTTAACCCGGTCTATTGCCAGCTGCTCTGCCTTGTCGACATATTCACAGCCACCGTAGTAACGCTTACCGGGGTAACCTTCGGCGTATTTATTGGTCAGCACCGAACCCTGAGCCTGCATCACCCGTGGGCTGGTGTAGTTTTCGGAGGCAATCAGCTCGATGTGATCTTCCTGACGCTGTGTTTCCTCATTGATGGCATCCATCAACTCGTCGTCATAACCCTGAATCGTCATATCTGCTGAAAACATTGTAATCTCCGAAAATCGTCAAAAATCGACTTTAATTTATAAGGCAGGACGTAAAGATCGCTCACGCGATGCTGCCTGAAAAGGCGCATAGCATAGCTTATATGGGGGATTGAGGCCAGTAAAACTACCAGATATAGGTTTATTCAGAAGAGGATGATTAGTCGTCGCTTTCAACCGCTGGCATGATGATCAGCCGCTGGCCTTTGTGATCTGTAATAGCTTTTCTGGCAGGCTTCATCTGCTGCCGGTCACTGGTGGAGCGAGTATCCACAGGAATCGCGAAACTTTTGCTGCTGCTGGCGCCGTTCACGGTTAAACGGGCATTGATACTGATATAGAACAGACCTTCGGAACGCGGCGTCACCCCCAGCTCGATTCGATTGTCCTGCCCCGCCTGCTGAGGGCCAAAAGCATATTGAGGCTGAGCACCGCTGAGCAATAACTCATGCTCGCGACTATACAGCGCCACATTCAGGTCTTCGGCCGCTCTGGAACTGGTAAATACTATACTCAACGGCGTTTCCTGGTCCACCACGAACGACCCATTAACATCGAAATCAATATCGACAGGCGCCTGAGGTTTACCCGGGTATTTATTACTGGGCTGTTTATCATGCGTGGCATTCGACGCTGAGGAGACCACGTAATCGTCTGCATTGCAGCCCGCTAACTGCAGGGCTATAAAGCCTGCGATAAATAATTTGATCATGCTAAAACTAAATATGTTCATAAGCTTTATATCTTAAATGGATGTGAGTGCCACATCAAAACAGGTGGTTTGAGGACTGGCTGAAAGATTGGCAAACTCGTATACATCTATAACATAAACGCCCGCCTGTCCCAAAGTGACTCTCATAACTTCCGAATTCACGTCGATCGAGTCTGCAATCGTGGTCTGCCCCTTGAAATGCAGTTCAATATCAGGATCGGCAGGATTGAGCCCCGAGGTGCGGGTTGCGCTGATCTGAAAAGATTGCCCCGCCACGGCGTTAAATCGTAAAAACCGGCTGACACCCAGACCATTGTATGGCTGATGCTCTGCCGTACTACAGACATTGATAGTCTGTCCCGCGGAAATGCTCGCGTGCAAGGGCAGCTTGTCGACGAGTCCGGGATTATTGGTAATTTGCGAATCACCGTAAATATCGCCTATCGTATCGATTCTCTGGCCTGATACCAGATTATTAATGGCTGTCACTGAACCTGAGTTGTTCTGCTTCAGTTCATGAACAAAACTGAAAATGCTGGTGACCGCCGAAGTGTTCCGATGTTCGTCGGTGAGCACATCAAATATGGGGCCAAAGTCTAAACTGGTAGCGTCATCATTCGCCGAATCGTATAGATCATAAAGAATGGACTGGGCCGAGCATTCATTATACCAGCCTGCATTACTGCAACTGTTACTTTCGATGTTCAGGTCAAACCCGAAGGCCTGGTTATTTCCGGCTGAGTCATTGTAGTCGGGGCTGTTGGTGACCATGGCCGAAAACGCATTACCAAAGCCCTCGCTGAAGGCCACCCTGACATCCAGCACGTCGCCGCCGGAATGCGAACCGCCGATAGAATCGGCCCGAGAAAAATATTCTTCGAAATAATGTCCCCACTCGTGTATCACCACATGCTCGTCGTATTCATCGGTATCAATATCTTCGGCGCCCAGGATGTATATTTCGGTGCCGTCGAACAGGGAGGTTGTAATCTGACCGCTTGCGGGATCACCCGATGCGGGAACGTTATCAACACTCCAGTTGATCTTTAACGGGGGAAAACGGGCGCCGGTGCATTCGGCTACGACTTTCTGGAAGGCGTTGTAAACACTGTCGAGAATCGCAAACGGACCGGCAGCATAATTGGGCCCATACTCGGCCCCGGTCCAGTTGTCGTCCGCATGTAGGTCTTTGTCCGGTATGGTTACAGACCCACTATTAAATGAGGAAGTTTCAATCGCATAGAGAGCCTTCGAAGAAGTATTATCAACAACGGTAAAGTCCCACGAGGGCTGCCCCCCCGTTCGCAGCATTTCGGCCCGCGCTCGAATCACCATGTTGGTATTCTCTGGTACGCAAAGACTGTAATCACCCGTAGCATCGGTGACTGTGCTTCGTACACCACCGGTGTATACAGCCTGTATGGTTGCGCCTCGGACGGGGTCTGTGCTGATGCTAACTGGGTTATAATCAAGACCGCTACCGACGCCGTGTGGTACACGATCAAATGAAACATGGCCGCCAACTAAAACCTCTCCCAGAGGGCAACTTAACGGGTTTGGAGCAGGCGTACTATTGGTGTCGATGGAACATAGCACCGGTGAAACAGCTGAAGGATTAAACGAGACCGTGCCGGGAGGTGGCGCAGACCCTCCACCACTGCATCCCTGTAATAAAACCATCAGTCCTGACAAAAAAAGTGCTACTAGAGTGATTCGTGCCTGCAACATATTCTTCATACTGGGGATAAAACCTACGAAAACTGATTATAGACTCAAATGCACTACATTTTATGTGACACAATCACGTATAATTCACGCCAATCTTTTTTCAGACAGCAAAGTATTCATTAAATTCTATGGCTCAATATATATACACCATGAACGGCGTGGGCAAAGTTGTTCCACCTAAAAAAGAACTGCTCAAAAACATCAACCTGAATTTCTTCCCCGGCGCCAAAATCGGCGTGCTGGGCTATAACGGCGCGGGTAAGTCGACCCTGCTGCGCATTATGGCGGGCATAGACACCGACATTATCGGTGAAGCCCGCCCGCAGCCGGGCATCAATATCGGCTTTCTGCCCCAGGAACCCCAGCTGGATGAAGACAAGGACGTACGCGGCAATGTCGAGGAAGGCCTGAAAGAGGTGAAACAGGCCCAGGCGAAGCTGGATGAAGTCTACGCTGCCTACGCCGAACCGGATGCGGATTTTGACGCACTGGCTGCCGAACAGGCACGACTGGAAAATATCATCCATGCCGCCGATGCCCACAATCTGGACAATAAACTGGAAATCGCCGCCGATGCATTGCGTCTGCCACCCTGGGATGCGGATGTCAGCAAACTGTCCGGTGGTGAACGTCGCCGGGTCGCGCTGTGCCGCCTGCTGCTGTCCGCACCGGATATGCTGATTCTGGACGAACCTACCAACCACCTGGATGCGGAATCCGTGGCCTGGCTGGAGCGTTTTCTAAAGGAATTCCCGGGCACTGTGGTGGCAGTCACCCACGACCGTTACTTCCTCGACAATGTGGCAGGCTGGATTCTGGAACTGGACCGTGGCCAGGGCATTCCCTGGGAAGGTAACTACTCATCCTGGCTGGAGCAGAAGGAAAAACGCCTGGAACAGGAGGAGAAAAAGGAAGCCGGTCGACAGAAAGCGATCAAGGCCGAGCTGGAATGGGTACGTTCCAATGCCAGGGGACGCCATGCGAAAAGCAAGGCGCGTCTGTCACGCTTTGAAGAGCTGCAGTCCGACGATTACCAGAAGCGCAGTGAAACCAAGTCGCTGTATATTCCACCCGGTCCTCGCCTCGGCGATCTGGTGGTGGAAGCCAACGGCATCAGCAAGAGCTTCGGCAACCGCCTGCTGTATGAAAACCTGAACTTCAATCTGCCCCAAGGCGGCATTGTGGGCATCATTGGCCCCAACGGTGCGGGTAAAACCACCCTGTTCCGCATGATCACCGGTGAGGAACAAGCGGATTCCGGTGAATTCCGTGTAGGCGATTCGGTGGAGATTGCCTATGTGGACCAGAGCCGCGATACCCTGGATGGTGACAAAACCGTCTGGCAGGAGATTTCCGACGGCCTGGACACCATCACCGTCGGGCGTTACACCACACCGTCCCGCGCCTATGTCGGTCACTTCAACTTTCGCGGTGAAGACCAGCAGAAATACATCAAACAGCTGTCCGGTGGTGAACGCAACCGGGTGCATCTGGCCAAGCTGCTGAAAAAAGGCGGCAACCTGCTGCTGCTCGACGAGCCCACCAATGACCTGGATGTGGAAACCCTGCGCGCACTGGAAGAAGCGGTACTCGACTTCCCCGGCTGTGCGGTGATTATCTCTCACGACCGCTGGTTCCTCGACCGCATTGCCACCCACATTCTGGCGTTTGAAGGCGACTCACAGGTGACCTGGTTTGAGGGCAACTACTCGGATTACGAGGAAGACCGCAAACGCCGTCTGGGTGACGCTGCAATGAACCCACACCGCATCAAGTACAAGCCATTAAAATAAAGTCCGGTTTCATTCACAGCGTTTTTAGCGGCCTGAATCAGGCTAGAAGGAGAATCCTTTTCGCTTGATGCCTCATGAAAGTCATTAGTCATTGGTCGTTGGTCTGAAGGCAGTTTTGACCAACGACTAACGACTAACGACCAGAGACTCAGGACGAGAAGGTCACTCCGGTGCCGCCCAGTCCACAATAGCCGTTAGGATTTTTCGCCAGATACTGCTGGTGGTACTCCTCGGCATAATAAAACGGCCCTGCGGGCACAATCTCAGTGGTTATGCGGCTCTGCCCGGCAGCCTCCAGCCGCTGCTGATACTGCTGCAACAACTGCTCTGCTGTGGCCTGCTGTTGAGGATTCAGATAATAAATAGCGGAGCGGTACTGGGTGCCCTGATCATTTCCCTGGCGCATTCCCTGGGTTGGATTATGCGACTCGAAAAACAGCTTTACCAGGGTTTCATAACTGACTTCAGCCTCATCAAAAACGACCAGCACCACTTCATTGTGGCCGGTCATTCCGCTGCACACTTCCTGATAGCTTGGGTTGGGAGTAAAACCGCCGGCATAACCCACTGCGGTTGAATAGACACCGGGCCGCTGCCAGAAACAGCGTTCCGCACCCCAGAAACAGCCCAGACCAAAAATCGCCTGTGATAGCTGCGCATCAAACGGCGGCTTGATGCGATGACCATTAACAAAGTGATGCTCCGGCACCTGCATCGGCTGATCGCGTCCTGGCAGTGCCTCTTCACGACTCGGCAGTTGTGCTTTTTTATTGAGTGAGAACATGATTTGATCCCTGCTGGTTTTCACTTAGCTTACGCACAGCAGGTAAAAAATAAACCATGTTATTCGCAGGTTTTAGCCTTCAACTCTGGTTATCTAACAAAAGGAGTCAGCGGTCATCTTTTCATAATCGCTGTATAAGTAAATTCTTATTTTCATAAACCTGTACAAGAAATTTGTGCAATTGCGAGTCACCCGAACGGGCTACGCATAGCTGTAAGTGTTGCGATAATTAATAAAAAATTTATCCCACAAATTGTTAAATCAACCGGTTTTATAAAGGGTATTGAAAATAAGCTTGATTTTATGTTTTAAATAAGGCAATTTTCTATTAACGGACGTCAGTGGACATTTTTATAAAAAAGCACGGACGATCATGCTTTATACAATATCAAAAGAACAAAACCGCATGATTGTTTGATGCAGACAGATAAGGCAGGCTGATTTTCTAATTCATCAGGCATTAATAATGATATAGTAGTGCTAAATGACGTAAAACAATATCACATGCAAGAGGTTTGGCATGAACGACTCAGTCGATGTACAACCCGCAACTGATCGCCGGGCACGCACTAAAAGAGAAATCAAACAGCTGATCAATGAACGCAACGAAGTGCTGGCACTGTATTGCAGCCTGGCCGGTTGTGATGGCAACCGCATTACTTCAGCGGACAATATTGAGGTAGAAAGCTTACAGGAGTTCTGTCAGTTGTTGATTGATTATATAGCCACCGGCCATTTCGAGCTCTACAGCCGTATTTCAGAAGGCAAGGAACGTCGCACCGAAATCATTAAACTGGCCAATACTATCTATCCGCGTATTGAACGCACCACCGCGCTGGCGGTTGAATTCAATGACACCTACGATGGCGGCAATAAATTCACTGATGAGCTGAAAAGCCAGTTACCCAGCCAGCTCTCGATTCTCGGAGAGGAACTGGCAACACGCATTGAACTGGAAGACCAGCTGATCAACACCCTGCTGTCGCCTGCACCTGAAGCCGATGCAATGATGCAGTAAATAAAAACACCACTGTAATTATGATCCAGCCGCCTCAGCCAGAGGACTGATAATAAAGCAGTGGTGAATTTTCTGATTACGCTTAAAGTCTTCAGGAATGGTTTTCGAACTGATATCCTGCACATCAAATTGCTGCCGTAACGGCTCACTGAGTTTAAAGCGACGGAAATTATTCGAAAAAATAATCTCTCCGTCCTCAGCCAGTAACTTCATCGCCATCTCGATTAACTGCTGATGGTCTTTCTGTACATCAAACACCTGCTCCATCGACTTCGAGTTGGAGAAAGTTGGCGGATCAATAAAAATCAGATCATACTGCTCTCTATTCTCCAGCGCTTTAGCCAGCCATTGCATACAATCCGCTTTAATAAACTGATGCTGATCCGTTAACAGATTATTCTGTCTGAAATTGCGTTTGCTCCAGTCGATATAGGTATTGGACATATCAACACTGGTGGTTTGCGCACCGGCTGCAGCGGCGTACAGGGATACTGATGAAGTGTAGGAAAACAGATTTAAAAACCTCAGCGGTTTTTCTGCTGAGCGGATTCGATCATAAACCATCGCACGGGTTGTACGGTGATCCAGAAACAGGCCGGTATCGAGAAAATCGCTTAAATTCACCTGAAACTTCAGCCCATGTTCCTCTATCACAAACACATGTTTTTCTTCGCCCAGCTTTTCATACTGTGCCAGACCTTTCTGCTGGCGACGGGTTTTTACCACAATATGATTTTTATCTATGCCCAGCACTTCGGGGATCACATCAATTAACAGGTCGAATCGAAAGCGCGCCCGGTTAAGTTCAATGGTAGACGGCGCCTGGTATTCCTGCACATGAACCCAGTCTCCGTACACATCAATCGCCGCTGAGTATTCGGGAATATCCGCATCATACAAACGGTATGCTCTGATATTGTTTCTCTTTGCCCAGCGCTGCAGGTGCTTTGCATTCTTTTTCAGACGGTTGAGAATCGCATTGCGTTGCTCGTTATATTTTTCATCCCGCTCAATGCGTTTGTCTTCTGGCAGTGCGGGTCGAATCTGGTACTGGTGCAATTTGCATTTGATTGCACCATTATAAAAACTGTTACTGCGGTGGGCGCGCAAACCAATGTGCTTAACCAGTTCATCATTGGCAGTAAACAGGGCAATGCGCCAGTCGGGAAAATGTTCACGCCAGCACTCACCCATTTCCGAGTACAGGTGCTCCAGTTCGCGCTTCTCCCCCAGCCTTTCACCATAAGGTGGATTGACAATCACCATGCCTGGCTGATCGGCAAACGGATGTGATTCATCCTGTATCGCCAGACAGCTCTGGCTGAAATCTTTCTGTTCGATAGTAATCAGATCCTGCAGGCCGGCAGAGTGTATATTCTGTTTGGCCGCAGCCACTGCATCACGGGACGCGTCATAACCGATAAAACGGATTGCAATTTCATCAATGCTGTGGCTGTGTTTTTTTGCATCCAGCAATAGCGCATTCCACAACTCGGGCTGATGGCCTTTCCAGTTGAGGAAACCGTAATATTTTCGTTTTATTCCTGGCGCAAGATTAAGACACATCTGCGCCGCTTCAATTAGAAAGGTGGCGGAACCGCACATGGGGTCGAGCAGATTGCTGGCATTATCTGGCCAGCCACAGCGTTTTAATATCGCTGCGGCGAGACTTTCCTTCAGCGGCGCCTGTACTGCCGACAGACGATAACCCCGTTTATGTAACGGCTCGCCGGAAAGATCAATACTCACTTCCGCCACATCATGATCTATATGCACATTGACGCGGATATCCGGCTGCTCTTTTTCAACCGAGGGCCGGGTCTCAAACAGTTCATTGAACTGATCAACAATCGCATCCTTGGTTTTCAGCGCAGCGTAGTGGGAATTGGTAATCGCTGAACGATTCAGTGTGCAGTTCACTGCCAGGGTGCCATGCATGTCCACATGCTGTGACCAGTTAATGGTCTGCATTCCCTTATACAGTGCATCGTCGGATTCTGCTGCAAACTGTTTCAGTTGCAGCAACACACGACTGGCAAGACGCGACCACAGACAGACTTTATACGCCTGCAGCAGCTCGCCGCTAAAACTGACACCGGAATGTTTCTGTTCGACGTTTTCGATTGAAAGCTGTTCAAGCTCCTGCATTAGCAGGTCTTCAAAGCCTTTGGCGCAGGTGACGAAAAAGTGATGTTTGTTACTCATGAAGCGTGTTTACCAGCAGTTGATGGACTTTCTCGAGATCTTCAGGGGTATCTATACCCGGCCCGGGTAAAGTCATCGCCTGTTGCGTGTGAATTTTATAGCCATGAAACATGGCGCGCAGCTGCTCCAGCTTTTCCAGCATCTCCAGCTCACACTGGGGCATTTTATGGTAAGCATTAAGAAAACTGACACGATAAGCATAAATACCCAGATGGCGATGATAACTGTTATGCTGCATCGCCGTTTCTGCATCACGATTAAAGGGGATGGCGGCGCGACTGAAATACAGTGCATAGCCGTTAATATCAGTCACCACCTTGACGATATTGGGGTCGCTCACTTCGTGCAGTTCATGAATCGGCGTGGTTAATGTGGCAATACTCGCCTCAGGGTAGCGACTCAGATTATCCGCCACCTGATGTAACAGCTGTGGTGGTGTTAAGGGTTCGTCCCCCTGCAGGTTCACCACAATGTCATCTGCCTGCCATTGCATCAGTTCACAGACTTCCGCCAGGCGGTCGGTACCCGACTGGTGATCAGCTGAGGTCATTAACACCTGCTCACAAAAACCCTGTGCCACATCCATAATGCGCGGGTCATCGGTGGCAATCACCACACTGTCAGCATTTGCCTGACTGGCAACATGATAGACATGTTCGAGCATCGTTTTACCATTGATCTCAACCAGCGGCTTGCCGGGAAAGCGTGACGAGGCATAACGTGCGGGAATAACAATATGACGAGCTGACATGGCTTTATCTTTCTGAATTTGGCTAAAGCAGCAGTTAAAACTGCCGACAGGATGCGAGTCTTAAGCTTTCTGATTCAGTTTGCGGGCTTCTTCCACCAGCATCACCGGAATACCGTCATTTAGCGGATAGGCAAGCTGACAGGTTTCACACACCAGTTCACTGCTCTGTTTGTGATAGTCCAGTTTACCATTACACTGCGGGCAGACCATCATTTCTAACTGTTTCTTATCCATTTCATACCTTCACTGTTTATTTGACCCTGTTACTGAATAACTTATCTGAAAACTCAGAACAGGTTGTTCAAAAGCTGATCCAGCTGTTGCTGCGCCGCTGCCGATAACTCTGCGCTAACCGGCACGCTCCAGTGCCGGGTCAGTGCAAACTCACGGCATTTTACCGCATCTTTTTCGGTCATCAGCACCGGCAGCTGGTCATTAAACTGCAGATCATCCGGCTGATACACATAATGATCGGCAAAGGCATGGGGAATCACCTCGATGCCGTTCTGTTGCAGCATAGTAAAAAAGCGTTGCGGGTGACCAATGCCGGCAATCGCATGCACCTTGCTGTTTTTAAAATCAGCCAGCTGACGTGACGCCAGATCAGCCTTTCCAACCGGCAGACACTGGCCCGCAAGCAGGCTGAATGATGTCTGTGAACTATCACCACCGTTCAGCAACACCAGATCTACCGTCAGCAACCTCGATGCGGTTTCACGCAAGGGCCCTGAGGGCAGACAGAAACCATTACCCAGCTGACGCCGGGCATCGATCACTGCAATTTCCAGATCTCGTTGCAACGCATAATGCTGCAGACCGTCATCGGACAGAATCACATCACAGTCTGCCAGTTGCAGCAGCTGCTCGATGTCTTCACGGCGATTCGGCCCGACCACCATCGGGCAGCCGCTGCGCTGAACAATCAGTACCGGCTCATCCCCTACCTGCTGCGCGGTGGATTCTACCGTCACCTGTTGCGGCCAGCTGCTGGCGTTGCCACCGTAACCACGACTGATCACGCCGGGTTTGTGACCACGCGCCTGCAACTGTTTAACCAGTTCAATGATCAGCGGCGTTTTACCGGTGCCGCCGACATTGATATTACCCACCACAATCACCGGCAAGGGCGCACGGTAACTGGCGAACCAGCCTTTTTTATAAAACAGTGCGCGCAATTTCGCCAGCACACAGAACAGACCCGATACAGGCAATAGCAAAATTGAAAGTGGATTAATACTGTCCCAGTAGTGCGGCAGTGATTTCATCAGACCTCTACGCTGTCTGAAAACTGGATATTGTGCAGTGCACTGTAGGCACCGTTGTTAGCGATCAGTTGCTGGTGCGTACCCACTTCAACGATTTCGCCTTTGTCCATCACCACGATCTTGTCGGCATTTTCGATGGTCGACAGACGATGCGCGATCACCAGGGTGGTACGGTTTTTGGTCAGCACTTCCAGCGCATTCTGAATCGCACGTTCCGACTCGGTATCCAGCGCCGAGGTGGCTTCATCCATAATCAGCAGCGGTGCATCTTTTAACAGCGCGCGGGCAATCGCCAGGCGCTGACGCTGACCACCGGAGAGCAGCACGCCTTTTTCTCCTGCCAGTGACTGCATGCCCTCCGGCAGTTTTTCGATGAACTCGTAAGCGTGTGCAGCACGCGCGGCCTCGATCACTTTATCGGTGCCGACATTGGTTCCGCCATAGGCAATATTGTGTTCGATGGTGTCGTTAAACAGTACAATTTCCTGCCCCACATAGGCAATGTGTTGCCGCAGGTTAAGCACGCTGTAGTCATTAAGGTCGACACCATCGAGTAAAATCTGTCCCTGATAACCGTCATACAGTCGTGGAATCAGATTCACCAGGGTCGACTTGCCACTGCCGGAACGTCCCACAAAGGCAACGGTTTCCCCCGGATGGATATGCAGATTGATGTTTTTCAATACCGGTTTGTCTGGATGGCCTTGATAGGCAAAGTTAAGCTGCTTGAATGTCAGTTCACCTTTTACCCTGTCAATCGCATAAGCGCCCTGATCTTTTTCCGGCGTGTTATCAAGAAACTCGAACACACTTTCCGCCGCGGCTATGCCTTTCTGTACAATCGCGTTCACATTGGTCAGGCGTTTCATCGGCGCGAACAGCATCATCATTGCAGTCATAAACGCAATAAAGGTACCGGCACTCAGCTGGCTGTTGACCCCTTCCTGAATCGCCATAAAAATAATCCCGGCCAGCGCCACACCCACAATCATCTGCAAAATGGATGTGCTCAGTGACGAGCTTACCGTGAGTTTTAAATTCTGCTGACGGTTACTGTTATTATTTTTATTGAAGCGCTCCAGTTCGTAGGCTTGTCCACCAAATATTTTCACCACCCGTTGCGCCTGCACCGCTTCTTCCAGCACATGGGTAATCGACCCCATGGAGCGCTGAATGCGTTTGGAAATGGCACGAAAACGTCTGGAAATCATCAACACCGTAATTGCCAGTATCGGTGCCAGCAGCAGGAAAATTACTGACAGTTTAGGACTGATATAAAACATCCACGCCAGCAGACTGATAATAATCAGCGAATCCTTGATCACAATGGTCACCGCCGTGGTTGCGGCCGTGGCCAGCTGTTCTACATCGAAGGTAAAACGGGAAATGGTTTCGCCGGTGGAGGTGTTATCGTAATAGGCATTGGGCAATAACAGCAGCTTCTGGAACATCTGTTGACGAATCGTCTGGATAATGCTGCGTCCGATCCACGACATGCCATAGTCCGAGGCAAACCCCGCCACGGTGCGCACAAAAAATACCACAATCACCGCAACCGGCACCCACAGCATCACTTCGCGATCCCTGTCGATAAAGCCACCGTCCAGCATGGGCTCCATTAATGCGGCAAATGCCGGCTGGGTTAAGGCCACCAGAACCATGCACAGTACCGACAGCGCAAACACTCCCCTGGAGGCAAAGGTGTAGGACAAAAGTCGGCGATAGGTAATCCTGGAGCTGACAACCCCGGCTTCACTGGACATAAATGCCTGTTCCCATGATTAGTTGGCGGGCTGTGTTTCGAGGGTCGAAATCGAGAGTCGGGTCAACCCAACCTGGGACGCTGCATCCATCGCGGTAACCACTGCCTGATGCGGGGTTTTGGCATCGGCGCGCAATACCACCGGCATCGCCCTGTTATCCCCCGCCACCTTGCTGAGGGCAATTTTCAGAGTCTTGAGCTGGGTGTTGACCAGCTGGCGGTCATTAATATAGTAACGCCCCTGCACATCAATCCCCAGAATGATTTTTTCTGCCGGCTGCTGTTCTGCCTCGGCGGAGGCCTGCGGCAGATCAACCTTGAGACGCGCGGTTTTTTCAAAGGTGGTAGAGACCATAAAAAAGATCAGCAACAGAAACACCACATCAATCAGTGGTGTCAGGTTCAGATCCAGTTCATCGTTGCGTTTGGGCTTCAGGTTCAAGCCGCTTTCCCCGCTGTTCTGGCGGTTTTAGCCGCTTTACCGGATGCCGTGAGGCTGCGATTATTGTGTAGTACATCCACCATTTTAATCGCCTCTTCTTCCATCTTCACCACCAGTTCGTCAATGCGCCCACGGAAATAGCGGTGAAAAATCAGCGCCACAATGGCCACACTCAAGCCGGCCGCGGTGGTGATCAGCGCCTGGGAAATCCCCCCCGCCAGTGGTGCCGCATTGCCAACACCGGCGGTGGTAATCGCATTAAACACCTTGATCATGCCAATCACCGTACCCAGCAGACCCAGCAAGGGTGAAATCGCGGCGATGGTACCCAGTGTATTCAGAAAGCGCTCCATCTCGTGCACCACCTGACGGCCGACTTCTTCAATCGATTCCTTAATGCGCTCCCGTTCCAGATGGCGGTTATTCAGCCCCGCTGCGAGTACCCGGCCCAGCGCGGACTGTTTACTGATCTCTTCGATTTTGCTGCGTTCCAGCTGACCTTGCTTAACCCAGTGCCAGATGGTGGCCACCAGATGCTCGGGTATAACCTTGTTTTTTTGCAGCGTCCAGAAACGTTCCAGAATGATTGCCAGGGCGATAATCGAGCCGGCAATAATCGGAAACATCAGCCAGCCACCGGCTTTGACCATTTCAAACACGTAGATGCCTCTTTATTAAGGATTTGTTGGTGGCCACATAATACGTTATCACAGACGATGATTCCAATAATGCACCGCATCTTTTCGCTGTCGCTGTGAGCTGACAGACACTCTGTCAGGTGCACTGGCTGAACTGAGCTCGGCGGACCTGGCAAAGCGTAAACTGATCGCACCCTCCTCGGCGGTATTCAGCACAAGGATCGCCAGCTGGCGATAGCGCTGCAGCACCTCATCCGCCGGGTGACGAAAGCGGTTCAGGTAGCCCGCCGAAACCAGCGCCAGCTGTGGCTCCACCTGCTGCAGCCAGCTTAATGATGATGAACTTTTGCTGCCATGATGGGGCACCAGCAGCACATCACTGCGCAATTCTCCGACGTATTCGCCGAGCAGTCGCGACTCCACCGGCTGATCAATGTCACCGGTCAGCAATACGCTGTAATTTTCACTGGCGATTCTCAGCACACAGCTCTGCCGATTGGTTTTACGGTAAACCCGCGCCGGGTGCAGTATCTCGAACTGCACCTGATTCCACTGCCAGCGCTGACCGGCACGGCAATTTTGCGCCTGCGGCGGCAGCGCATAGGCAAAGTCATCCCTGCGCCCACCGTAGAGCACTTCAGTTATTGCCAACTGTTGCAATAGATAGTCAGCGCCGCCAGCATGGTCGTTATCGGCATGGCTGATAATGAGCCTGTCCAGCGACTGGATGCCGCTGTGCCGCAGAAACGGCTCAACCACCAGTCGCCCCAGATCAAAGCGTTCGCCCCTGCTGGCACCGGCATCGTATAACAGAGTGTGATCCCGGGTCTGTACCAGCACTGACAGCCCCTGCCCCACATCCAGCAGCTGCAGCCAGAATTCACCGTTTTGTGGACGCGGTGGCTGATAGAAAATCATCGGCAACAGCAGTATCAGCCCGGCGGTTTTTAGCGGAAAACCCCGCGGCAGAATCAATAACAGACCACCCAGTAAACCCAGCAGACTGTGGGCTAACGGCAGGCTGGCCTGCTGCCAGCTGGCCAGCGGACTCTGTGCCATCCATTCAAGCATGGGCCAGCTAGCATCGAATAGCTGTGCCGCAGCATTAAACAGCCAGCCGGACAGGCTGACCGACAATGAGCTGGCCGATAACAGGCTGAGCAGGCTGGCAATCAATAACATGGGCACAATCAACAGCCCCACCAGCGGAATCATCAGCATATTGGCCAGGGGTGAAATCAGCGAGCCCTGTTGAAACAGCAGCACACTGATGGGCAACATCGATAACGCAATCAGCCATTGCAGCCGAATGCCCTGCAGCCAGCCGCGTTGCCGTGCAAGCCGACCACCGAGAATGATCGCAATCAGCAGCACCGCAATGAATGACAGCCAGAAGCCGGCGGCCAGGGGCGCCAGCGGGTCCAGCAACAACACCACCAGCAGCGCCAGTGACAGGGTGTTGAGAGAAAATGCCGGGCGCTTTAGCAGCAGTGCCAGCAGCACCACCAGCAACATCACAAAGGCGCGCTGCGTAGGCACCGCAAAGCCTGCCAGTGCGGCATAAAAACCCGCCGCGATCAGGCTCAGCAATGCGGCCAACTGCTGTTTGCTGATAAAACGCAGCAGGGCAACAGGCACCAGCAGGCGCGCCACAAAAAACACCATACCCGCCACCAGCCCGATATGCAGTCCGGAAATCGCCATCAGATGACTGGTGCCGGTATTGATCATCACCTGCCAGTGTTGCGCCGTCATATTTGATCTATAACCAACGCTGAGTGCCTGCAACAAGCCCGGATGCGGGCTATCAACAGCGCTGGCAATCTGCTGGATCAATCGCTGACGCAGACCATCAATGCTCGGCCCTGCAGCGCTGAGTAAGCGGTTATATTCGCTGTCACGCACATAACCGGTGGCATGTATACCCTGCTGGAACAGCCATTTTTCATAATCGAATCCGCCGGGGTTAAGCATGCCATGGGGCGGCTTAAGGCGCAGCTGCAATTGCCAGCGCTGCCCTGGCAGGATCGACTGCCGGGTGTGATACCAGCTCAGGCGCAAGCGCTGCGGCCTGAAACCACTCAGCGATTCGCCCTGATACTGCGCATGCTCGACATTGAAATTAAAACGGACTGAACGCGTGCCCTGATCCACCAGCCCGCTGACCTGACCGGTAATAAGCAGGTCTTGCCCCTGCCACTCTGGATCAATACGCTGCTGCAGATAACTGTGTGCGGCAAGCAGTGCCCACAGATAGCCGGCAACAAAGGCCAGCTGAATACGCTGTGAGGGGTTGAGGTAAAACAGCCAGAGCAGCAACGGCAGCGCAGCGAGCAGGCTGGCATCGGTCCACAACGGCAGCCTGATGTCCGCTTGCAGATGCAGCAGACACCCGCCCAGTAAAAAAGCCAGCGCGATGGCCGGCAAACGTGGTTCAAGCCCGTCCCTGTGGCTATGATGTTGCGTCAATTTCTGTCCTTGTGATCTACGCCATCTGCTATAATTTAGCCTGTCTGTGAATTGATGCCAAGCCGGTGGCCGCAGCAATTGTCACAGCACACAGCCTCAGACAAAGTCTAACAGCTTTAACCAACTCTGCTACAATGCGCCACTAACGCCATCCCTGCTAATTAAGCCCATCATGCCGAAGAAGTTTTTACGTAAATACCTGCCGGACCCACAACGTTTCAAGCAAAACCGATCCCTGACCATCTTCGGCCGCCTGTTAGCTGACCCCAACCTGTGGCACCTGCACCGCAAATCGGTGTCCATGGCGTTTTTTATCGGCCTGTTCGTGATGTGGATTCCACTGCCCTCGCAGATGATTATCGCCGCCGGTGTTGCCATTATGCTGCGCTGCAATTTGCCGATTTCAGTGGCGCTGGTGTGGATCACCAACCCGTTCACCATGGGGCCAATGTTCTATCTGGCCTACCGGCTGGGCAGCCTGATGATGGGCCTGCCACCGCGTCACAACGAATTTGAGATTTCACTGCACTGGCTACAGACACAGATGGAGGCGGTCTGGCAGCCACTGCTGCTGGGCAGCATGACGCTGGCAGTGATCAGCGGCGCACTGGGCTATATCACGGTGCGCCTGTTATGGCGGCTGCACGTTGTGCAATACCTGAAAGATAAACAGTTACGCATCAAAAAACGCCTGCAGGAACACCATGACCGGGAACAGCACCATGACTGATGTGTGGAAACCCCATGTCACGGTGGCGGCCATTGTGGCCACAACTATCGAGCGTGAACAGCGCTTCCTGATGGTGGAAGAAGTCAAACAGGGGCAGACGGTGTACAACCAGCCGGCCGGTCATCTGGATCCCCATGAAAGTCTGCTGCAGGCGGTGATCCGCGAAACCCGTGAAGAAACCGCACGGGACTTTGAAGCCGAATACATTTCAGGCATCTATCAGTGGGATCAGTTTCCCGCTGGCGGTGAACGACGCAATCGCTGCTTTTTGCGCGTGGCCTTTGTCGGTAGCTGCCATCACCATGACCCCGAACTGACACTGGACGATGGTATAGTGCGCGCGCTGTGGCTGAGTCGCGAAGAGCTGGCGGCACAGCCGGAAAAACTGCGCAGCCCGATGGTATTACTTTGCATTGATGATTACCTGGCAGGCAAGCGCTACCCACTGGATCTGATTACCGATATCTGAGCATGCACATGACGCGACTTCCAAGCCACTCTATCACATACACCCTGTTGTTTTTACTCAGCCTGTACAGCAGTGCTCTGCTCGCCGCGCCTGTGGCACAGGTCTGCGCCGATGCCCGCTGCAAGGACACAGTCAAGGTCGAAATCAGTACGCAGACCTGGCGCGAAGTGGAAGAAATTTTTGCCACGCCTTTTCCCGCAGACAGGGATGAACTGGACAATACCATTATTGCCTTTCAACTGTTGCGACTGGATATTTACCGCAATCTGCAAAACAACAACCGCCTCAACCAGGATGCACAAACCCTGTATGCAGAGCTTGATGCCGACACCCAGTATAAAAATGCCCGACACCTGCTGGAGCTGATGCTGGATAACCATTTAATTAACCGTCACTACCTGCGCAAAACCATTAAACAGCGCAAGTGGTACAGTTTCGGTCAACATGTCAGTGATGGCCTGTTACTGCAGTCAATCAATGATGCGCAACAGTACGTGTTTAAAATCAACCGCGAACTGCTCGCCCTGTCACCTGTTATCGACCCGGTAAAACGCTAACACCATGAACACAGATCAATACACACAAAATAAACCCTATGTCATCGTCGGCATTTCCGGCGGCGTGGATTCATCGGTGGCCGCATTGCGCCTGCTGGAACAGGGCTACCATGTGGAAGGCCTGTTTATGAAAAACTGGGAACAGGATGATGATGACGACTATTGTTCTGCTGCAGAGGATCTACAGGATGCACAACAGGTGTGCGATCAGCTCGACATCAAACTGCACAGTGTCAACTTTGCTGACCAGTACTGGGACCGGGTATTCGAACATTTCCTGCAGGAGTACTCCGCCGGGCGCACCCCCAATCCGGATATTCTGTGCAACAAGGAAATCAAGTTCAAAGCATTTCTCGACTACGCCTTACAGCTGGGTGCGGACTTTATCGCCACCGGCCATTATGTACGCAAGGCAGAAAGTCACGGTGAATACCAGCTGCTCAAAGGGCTGGATGACAACAAGGACCAGAGTTATTTTCTCTACACCCTGACGCAACAGCAACTAAAGCATAGTTTGTTTCCTGTGGGTGATATCGAAAAAAGCGACGTGCGCCGACTTGCACAACGGGCAGGCTTTGTGACCCACAATAAAAAAGACAGCACCGGCATCTGCTTTATTGGTGAGCGCAAATTCCGCGATTTTCTGCAACGCTTTTTACCGGCACAACCGGGTGAAATAAGAACCCTGGATGGTCAGCTGGTAGGTCATCACCAGGGTCTCATGTATTACACTCTGGGACAACGCAAGGGACTGGGTATCGGCGGTGTTAAACATGCCAGCGAAGAACCCTGGTTCAGTGTTAAAAAAGATCTGCAGAATAATATTTTATTTGTCGCCCAGGGTGAACACCCGAGTCTGTATCACACCCACCTGAGCGCATCGCAACTAAGCTGGTGCAATCAAAGCCCATCATCACTGCCCTTTTGCTGTATGGCAAAAGTACGCTATCGACAGGCAGATCAGGCCTGCACAATATTAACCATTGAAGATGGCCGGGCAGAAATCGTATTTAACGAAGCACAACGCGCGATCACTCCCGGACAATCGATTGTGTTTTATCAGGGCGAGGTTTGCCTTGGCGGCGGCGTAATCGACAACATGTATAATGCTGACAATCATCAGATGCATAACAGCTAGTCATTACTTTTAAAACGCCGTAAATACACATAACATGTCAGCATTCTTCGTAGCCAGCATAAAAAGTTAATTTATGGATCATACACAGCAAGACAGAACACTCGCCCTGGCCGGCATTTATCAGGCGGCCAGACTGGTACAGGAAATTGCACGTACGGGCTCTGTTGCCGATGCCAATCTGAGCCCTCTGCTGGAGACCCTGTTTCGCTTTGACGCCAACAGCGTACTTGAAGTTTACGGTGACAGCTCGACAGTTAAAAAAGGTCTGCAGGTGCTGGCAGATCAGCTGTCCGGTAAACGACAGCCGAGTGATATGGAATTAACCCGTTATGCAATCGGCCTGTTACAACTGGAGAAGTCACTGTTCAGAAAACCTTCGGTGATGGACGAACTGGCGCGGCAACTGCAGGCCACCCAGGATAAAATGGAATACTTTGACCTGACCCATGAAAACATCATTGCCAGCCTGGCGGAAGTGTATCAGCAGTATGTCAGTCCACTGGCAGCAAAAATCATGGTCAAAGGTGAAGCTGACTATTTGTCACAAACATACAATGCGAATAAAATACGCGCCATACTGCTCGCCGGTATTCGCTCTGCGGTTTTATGGCGACAATGTGGCGGCACACGCTGGCAGCTGCTGTTTTCACGAAAACGTTATCTGCAAAGCGCAGAAAGCTTACTCAGAACGATTTAGAAGCACGCTGATTATTCAGCTATTTATACAGCGTCACCGCATATTCATGGGGCGACCAACAAACGCTAACCACAGGTGTTAGACGGTGAACGACTACTCAGACGAAGAACTGCAATTTCTGGCTGAGCTTGATGAAGATTTCAAGGATGATGCCGATTATCAGGTATTATCACAGCAGGAAAAACTGCGCATTATTCGCGTAATGGCGAAAATGATGGATATGGGCATGGCCGCGGTTTACGGTGATGAAGATCCGGATCAGCCTGACGCTGACGTGCCCTGTGAAAAAGTCATTGATCAGTGCCAGGCCAAATGTTGCACATTTATTTTTGCCCTGAGTAAAGAAGAAGTAAACGCCGGGCTGGTTAAAACCAATCCCGATAAACCGTATTTTATTGCCCGTGACGAAGATAAATACTGCCCACACCTGAACCGCAACAACTGGCAATGTTCAGTCTGGCATAACAGACCGCTACGCTGTCGCCGTTATGACTGCCGCGACTATACCGAAGACGTCTGGCCTGATGGCATTCCACTGGTTTTCAGAAAATAATCGAGATGCATAGATGAAACAGATGATTGACAGTATTATGAGCACGCCGGTGGTGAGTGTGGAAATGGATGACAGGCTTTCACTGGTCAACACGCTGTTTGAACAAACCCGCTTTCATCACCTGGTGGTAGTAGAAAACAGGCAACTGGTGGGGATTATCTCCGACCGGGATCTGTTCAAGGCGCTCAGCCCAACCGTGGGTACGGTGGCGGAAACCAGTGCGGATCTGGCGATGTTGAATAGAAAGGCCCATCAGATTATGTCGCGTCATCCGGTCTATTTAAAACAGCAGGATGATGTCAGTAAAGCGGTAACCGCCTTTCGTGAAAGCAAAGTTTCCTGTCTGCCGGTGGTCAATGATCAGATGGTACCGGTGGGTATTCTAAGCTGGCGGGATATTATCAGGGCGCTGGATATTTCACAGCAGTCTGAATAGCGAAGATTTCCGATCCGACTTTGCTATTTACTCTTCTATTCAGAATTTTGTGGTCAGGGTTTTCTGGCAATCAGCTGCACCACCGCACCTGTACCGGTATGATATAAACCTTCCACCACCTCACGCTGTTTTTCTTCCGCATGCAGAAATTCCAGCCCCTGCAGTTCATCCTGCAATAAATCCAGCGTCATGGTCATTTCCGCCACCGGTGGCCCACCTGTTCCCAGCTGAATCTGCTCAGGGGTATAGGCTTCCAGCAACAGAATACCACCGGACTTCAAACCACGAACCACAGACGCATGCACCTGTTTGCGCAACGGTACTGGCAGGTGACAGAAAATTGAAACAATATTATCCCAGCTGTTTTCCTCAATAGTGAACTCAGCCAGATCCGCCACAATCGCCTCGATAGTCACCGACTTCTCTTCGGCCAGCTGACGCGCCTTGTGCATGCCGGCTGCGGACTGATCAACCGCCACCACATCATGCTCATGCTCGGCAAGAAACACCGAGTTACGCCCTTCACCATCCGCCAGACACAATGAACGGCCTTTGTTCAGGCGTGCGATATGCTGTTTGAGAAAATCATTAGGTAATTTGCCATAGGCGTATTCCGCCTGGCTGTAGCGTTCATCCCACATGGTTAAAACCTTTACTGTTTATTTACTGCTTATTTAGGGCGAAACTGCTTCTTGATTCGGTCTTTATAGAAGCGTTTGCTTTTCAGACTGATCGTCTCGATCAGGGTTTTACGGTAATAAGGCTGATCGTCCGCACTCATCTGCGCGTATTTTCGATCATATTTATGCCGTATCCAGGCATTGTAATCGAACTGCTTTGCCAGTTTAAACAGGGCCGCATTAAGTAAATGCCATCCACCCTTATGATAGATTGACACGCCGAAGTCGATCATCACCGGCTGGTCATCGGCAGCCACCAGCAAATTTTCCTTCCGCTTCAGATCAAAATGAGCAACGCCCCGCTGGTGCATCTGCTCGATAGCGGCAAACAGTTTTTCATAGAACCCGGAGTCTCGCGCGGGTCGAGCATCACGCATGGTCTGACCATCAATATACTCCAGCACCAGATACTGCTCATGAGCCATACCATAACAGTGCGGCACAGCAGACATGCCATCCAGTTGTTGATAGATACGGTATTCATGACGTAACAGGGCAAGATTAAGCGGACGGGTCAATGGATTACCCAGCGGGGTTTTAATCACCAGCTTGTGCTCACCCTGCTGAAACAGCAGGGTTTTTCCCTGGTAGCCCGCAGAAAGTACATGCTCGGCAGAATCCAGATGCTGTTTGACCCAGTCGGCCAACTCGCGCTCTGAAATGTAATCCAGATTCTGCAGCATCTAACTAGCGAGTATAAAGCAGGTACAGACAACCTATCAGATAAACAACAATCACCGGCTCGGCATTCTGCATCAGGCTCTTTTTGAATGACCAGCTGCTTCTAACGCTACCAGCACGTGATCCGAAGGTAGGAATCAGTGCATGGATATTTTTCGCCCAGGCTTCCCACTCTTCACCGAAGATGCCGCGCAGCTTATTGTCTTCATAGGCAATGGTGGGCGGGTAGTAAAACCACAACAGTGCCAGCATTAGCGGATAGGACCACCACAGGGTGGAAGCAACCGAAAAGCCGAGCAGCAGCAGTATATTGCCAACATACAGCGGATGACGCACAAAGGCATAAGGGCCACTGGTGGCCAGCTGCTTGTTTTTCATCACATAACCGGAGGCCCACATGCGCACCACCATGCCCACTACCGCAATCGCTGTACCGATTTTGAACATCGTGGGTTCATACTGACCCAGCAGGCTCACCAGCAGCACAAAGAGCACCGCAAACCACTGGCGCGAGGCCTCGTGATAACGCAGTGTAAGAATCAGTTTTTGCAGACCTGACGCGTCTGAAACCTTGTCGGCTCGTGACATGGAGTACCCTTAAATTACATCATTCGAAAAGCGCGCGTATTTTATAACAATGTGCCCGCATTTGATATGTTTTGCTGAGCCAGATGTGTGCGGCGCCCCGCATTAGCGCATTTTAAATGCCATTAAATCTGTTTCAGCGCTGCCAGCAGCAGGCGCCGTAAGGCCACCATACCCTTGTCAACGATCTGCTGCATTTCCTCATGATCTATCACCCGGGTACCGGCGCAGCCCGCTGCCCAGTTGACCACCAGCCCCAGACAGGCATAATCCAGCTCGATTTCACGCGCCAACGCCGCCTCGGGCATACCGGTCATGCCCACCACATGGGCACCATCCCGTTTGAATTTTACAATTTCAGCGGCAGTTTCCAGTCGCGGTCCCTGGGTTGCTGCATACACGCCAGTGGCTTCACAGGCAATGTTTTCTGTCTGCGCTACCTGTAACAGGGTTGCGCGCAACTCGCTGTTATAGGGTTCGGTAAAATCGATATGTGTGACCTGCTGCAGATCGTCGGCAAAATAGGTGTGCTCTCGACCGTAGGTGTAATCAATAATCTGATCGGGCACCAGCAGGGTTTCCGGTGACATATTATCGCTAATGCCACCTACCGCCGCCACCGCGATAATCTGCTTAACCCCGAGCTCTTTCAGTGCCCACAGATTGGCGCGGTAATTGACTTTATGCGGCGGAATATTATGCGTTTCGCCGTGTCGCGCCAGAAAGGCAATATTGCGTGGTCCGCCCTCGCCCTGCAGCTGGCTGATCACAATCTCCGATGATGGCTCGCCCCAGCGGGTATTGAGTGGGTAGCGCGCCAGCTGCGCCAGCCCCTGCAGCCGGTACAGGCCGGTACCGCCAATCACCGCAATCTCCGCCTGGTGTTTATCTGCAACTGTTTCACTCATATATCTGTACCGTTATCAGCCACTGCGTAAATGCCATTCAGGTTGCGGTGATAGCCCTTGTAGTCCATGCCAAAGCCGAACACATAACGGTCGTCAACCACCAGGCCGGTGAAATCGGCTTTAACATCGGCTCTGGCCCGGGGGTGATTTTTTTGCACCAGCACCACCGAATACACCTGTGCCGCAGCCTGCTCACGGCAGTAATCAAGCACCGCCTGCAGGGTGTAACCTTCATCCAGAATATCATCGACAACCAGCAGCGTGCGGCCCTGCAAACTCTGTTGCGGACTGGCTTTCCAGTGCAGATCACTGCCCCGGGTTTTATCCCGATAACGGGTGGCGTGCAGATAATCCACCTGCAATGGAAACGTCAGGCGGGTCATTAACTGGCCACACAGCACCAGCCCGCCGTTCATTACCGGCATCAGCAGCACCGGCTGCTGTTCACTGTGAGGCGTGAGCTGTGCATTGATCTGTTCAGCCAGCTGTTGCAGTGCCTGCTCGAGCTGTGCTGCGCTGTAAACACATTCTGCCTGTGCCAGTACCTGGGCGGCTTGCTGATGCAGGGCCTGCTGCGAGGCTGCGTGCGATTGACTCATGATTGATTAAACTCGGGGCAGATAAACTCAGGGCTCGCAGGTTAATAGGTAAAGGTCACCACACTGTCGTCCATGGCTTCATTGATAATATAGGCGCCGCCCACGGTTTCGGAAATTTCCGGAATCAGGTCTTCACCCCAGAACTTGAACGCCGGGGTACATATCTTAAACACCACACCGGCCTGTCTGGCCTGTTTAATGTGATCATAAACGCTTTTGCTGTCTTCTTCTTTCAGCAACAGGCATTCGGCTTCGCCTTTCATTGCCAGTTGTCCGGCCTGACCGGTAAACAGCACTTCAACCTCGTATTCCATTGCCGCCGCGACGGTGGCCTGTAACAGTGGTGGCAGAATCTCTGCCGGACGCGACACATCGACATTCGCCATAACAACCAGTAATTTATCCGCCATGGGGAAGTTTCTCCTGTTCATCTGCATTGCCAGCAGCTTGCTCCGGCAAGGACTGAACATGTAAGGTGGTGGTAGGAAATGCAAACTGGGCGCCGTTGCTTAAAACGATATCTACAATTTTCAGCAACACATCCTGCTTAATTTCATGAAAACGAACCCACTCGGTGGTTTTGGTAAAAGTGTAGACAAAGAAATTAACCGAGGAATCCGCAAAGGTATTAAAGTTTACAATTAACGTGGTACTGGTATCCATCTCAGGGTGTGACTGCAACATGGCCTTCACCTGTTCAACAATCACCGCCATTTTATCAATATCATCGTAACGAATACCCATGGTTTCGTAGATGCGACGATTGGTCATGCGCGACGGGTTTTCCACCGCAATATTATTGAACACCGAATTGGGTACGTACAGCGGGCGCTTGTCGAAAGTGCGAATACAGGTCAGTCGCCAGCCGATGTGTTCAACCGTGCCCTCGATATCCCGGTCATTAGAACGCACCCAGTCGCCTACCTTGAAGGGCCGATCCATATAAATCATCAGCCCACCGAAAAAATTGGCGAGTAAATCCTTGGCCGCAAAACCAATCGCGATACCGCCCACACCGCCCAATGCCAGTATACCGGAAATACTGTAACCCAGGGTTTGCAGCATAATCAGCGCGCCGGTAATAAAAATCGACAACCGAACCAGCTTACCAATCGCATGAACCGTGTGCTCATCCAGCGACTGTTCTTCGTTTTTCGGAGCTTTATCCAGCAGAATCTGTTCGGCACCGCGAGTCAGTTGCAGCAGAAAATAAACCAGGATACTGATTACACCTATATCGCGCAGCGGATCAATAAACACAAAGATCGCCGATTCATTACTGTAATGCTGAACAATTTCTGCGGCATATAAAATACCCAGCAACCAGATCAACCAGCTTAACGGTTTCTGCGCACTGGTCACCAGCAGGTCATCCCAGAAATTATCTGTCTGCTGGAATTTTTTCAGCAAACGATTAAACAGGCGCTTCTGAAAAAAGCTGATAGTCAGCGTTGCCAGCACAATCAGGAACACCTGCAGCATCCACAGGTGTTCCTGTTTAAGATTGAGCCAGTTTAGTAAGGACTGTAGATATTCCATAGCATTTATAATTAAGGTAAATTTCTGAATTAAGGCGACGCTGAATTAATCAGCTATTACCCTGCTTAAACATCGAGTTCGAGGTTGGGTGAGTCCCCCAGCTGTTTGATTTTTTCCACCACACTGCGCCACTCTTCTGATGCCATCAGTTGCTGGCGGTCAATTTTACCCCGACCGTGCATGCGAATTAAACGCATTTGTGATGCTGGATTAAGATAATCTTCCAGTGATGTCAGCACCTGTTGCGCGGCCTGCGTGTGATTACACACCAGCACCATATCACAGCCAGCCTGCAAGGCGCTGTGTGCACGATCTGCAAAATTCCCGGCTACACCCGCAGCCTGCATACTCAAATCATCGCTGAAGATCACGCCCTGAAAATTCAGTTGTTTGCGTAAAATCTGCTGCAACCAGATACGTGAATAACCCGCCGGTTTATTATCCACCGACGAATACACCACATGTGCCGGCATCACCGCCGCCATGCCAAAATGCATCATACGTTCAAACGGCAGCACATCCTGCAGCATAATGTCTTGCAGTGGGCGCGTGTCCACGGGCTGTGCGGTGTGTGAATCTTCCCTGACACAGCCATGGCCGGGAAAATGTTTGCCGGTGGCCGCCATACCCGCCTGCTGCATACCCTGCATAAAGCTGTGCGCCAGCTCGGCAACCACCTCAGGTTTGCCGTGAAAAGCGCGATCACCAATCACACCGCTAAGCCCCAGCCCCATATCCAGTACCGGCGCAAAACTCATATCCACACCCACCGCACGACACTCAGCCGCCATCAGCCAGCCACACTGTTGCGCCAGCAGCTTGCCCTGCTTTTTACTCTGCGCATAGGCGCGGCCATATTCAGCTGCCGCCGGGATATGGGTAAAGCCATCGCGAAAACGCTGCACTCGACCGCCTTCGTGATCCACCGCCACCAGCAGATGGGGTGAACGCAGGGCATGAATTTCATCTATCAGTGCGCTGATCTGCTGTGGCGATTCATAATTTCGCGTGAATAAAATAACGCCACCGGTTTGAGGGTGGCGCAGCATTTCTTTTTCTTCCTGGCTGATAGAGGTGCCGACTAGATCAAGCATCACCGGGCCGAGTGACATAAAACCACCTCAGGTATATGTTTTAAGACAATTAACGCCGCAGAAGGCTAACACGGTTTCCAGATGACGATCGAAACCGACAAATTCATGACCACCGCCTTCTTCCACAATGGAGGGCACGGCGGCATATTTATTCATTGCCATCTTATAGTCAAGCACCTCATCGCCGGTCTGAATCATCAGCAGGTAGCGATCGGGGTGGTTGATGCTCTCGACTTCAAACGCCTTGAGCTGGTTGATGTGCGCCATGCTGAGTTCATATTCCTCACCCGTGTACAGATTACGGTTGGGCCCCAGATAATCTTCAAACAGCTCATAGGGTTTTACTGCGGGGTTTATCAGCACCACCCGGCTGTCGTATTTTTCCGCCAGCCAGGTGGCGTAATAGCCGCCCAGAGAGCTGCCAATAAAGCACAGCGGACGCATTGCATGGGGTGAGTGGTATTTCTCGATCAGCTGCTGCAGTTGTTGCATCGCAAGATTGGGTTCGTGGGCGAGCGCCGGTATCTCCAGAATGTCAGGCATATTGATCCTGTTTGCAAAATCGCGCAGCAAACTGGCCTTGTATGAATCTGGTGAACTATTAAAACCGTGAATATAAATCAGCATATATCGGTGACTGTTGTCATTTATCTCCCTATCATCAGTATATAAGATAATTTTTAAATGTCGTGATTTAGTTGATATTTATACTGATTTTTTTTGCTAAAAAGCGGTATTTAGCTGAATTCACCCTGTTTTTTGCAAAATACACACCGCATGCACTGCAATCCCCTCCTGCCGGCCGGTGAACCCAAGACCTTCGGTGGTGGTGGCTTTTACATTTATCTGTGTCAGTTCAGCCTGTAAATCCTCACTCAGATGCTGACGCATAGCGTGTATATGCGGTGCCATTCTGGGCGATTGCGCGATAATGGTGGCATCCAGATTAGCCAGCTGATAACCCTGCTCTGTCACCAGCCGATACACCTGGACTAACAGCTGGCGACTGTCTGCCCCCCTGTAAGCCGCATCAGTGTCGGGAAAGTGCCCGCCAATATCCCCCAGCGCCAGCGCACCCAGCAGTGCATCACACACCGCATGCAGCAACACATCACCATCGGAGTGCGCCCTGAACTGGCTATGATGGGGAATGCTAACGCCACCCAGAATAATATGCTCACCCGGCTTGAAGGCATGCACATCATAGCCGTGTCCGATTCGTATTGTGCTGATCAAATGTCTGACTCCCGATTAATACCAGCTGTGTTTTGATGACACAGGTTTTATATCCGTCGATTAGTTAAGGTGATAGTTTCATTATTGTATGCGGCCCAGCTTCAGCACAAACCACTCAAACTTCATGGGTCGAGCCGTACAGCTGTTTATACAGGCCATCCCGCTGCAGCATATCCTCATGCACGCCTTCATCGATAATGTGGCCATCATCAAACACATACACTCGGTCCGCCTGCTTCACCGCACTCAGTCGGTGGGCAATAATCAGCGTGGTACGATCCTGCAGAAAGGCCTGCATCGCCTTATGTAACTTCGATTCGGTTTCGGTATCCAGCGCCGAGGTGGCTTCATCCAGAATCACCACCCTGGGTTGCGCCAGAATCATCCGCGCCACCGCCAGGCGTTGACGCTGCCCGCCGGACAGACGCACGCCATTACGCCCGACAATGGTATCCAGCTGTTGCGGCAAGGCGCTGATGGTTTCACCCAGTTGTGCCACCTCAAGTGCCTGCCACAGTGTTTTATCGGGAACATCCCGACCCATGTTTAAATTCTGCCGCACCGTATCATTAAACAGTGCCGGGTGCTGTAACACCGTGGCCACATTATCACGCACTATATCCAGGCCAATCTCCGATATCGGCACGCCATCGAAGTACAACTGCCCCTGTCGGGGCGGATACATGCCCAGAATCATCTGCACCAGCGTCGACTTACCACCACCACTGGCACCCACCAGTGCGACCTTTTCACCGGGCTTGATAGTTAACGACAGGCCTTTGAGCACATCTTCACCATCAGCGTAACTGAAACTGACATTATCGACCTTCAGCCCCACCGTATGCCTGTCGGCAAACGGATTTTGACGGTGAGGATATTGCGGCTCGGTGTCCAGTTTCAATAAGGCATTCAGACGTTTCATCGCGGCCTTAGCAGCATAGTAACTGTACTGAATGCCTAAAATTTCCTGCACCGGGGTCATCATAAACCACAGATAGGCATACACCGCGATCATCTGCCCAATGGATAAATCGGTAAACACCACCATCAGCATACTCATCGCGCGAAACACTTCAAAGCCCATGAGAAACACAAAGAATGAGATTCGGTTGGCTGCATCACTCTTCCAGCTAAAGGCGGACGACTGGCGTTTGACACCACGTGCCCTGTCAATCACCCGTTGAATATAATGTCGTTCGCGATTGGCCGCACGAATCTGGTGTATTGCATCCAGGGTTTCATTCAATGACTGCTGAAACACTTCAAAAGCAGAATTCTCATTACGCTTGAGGTGTTTTACCCGACGCCCCAGCAGCGTGGTGAAGTAAATCACCACAGGGTTCATCACCAGAATAAACAGCGCCAGCTGCCAGTGAATCCATAACAGAATCACCGCCACCCCAATAATTGATAACACCGCGACGATAAACTTGCTCAGTGCAGTGCCAATAAAGTTATCAATCGCCTCCACATCGGTCACCAGGTGGGAGGCCACCGTGCCGCTGCCCAGGGTTTCATACTCCGCCATGGACACCAGCTGCAGACGCTGCAGCAGCGTCTGTCTGATTTTATAGGTGATGTCCTTGGCCACTTCGGTGAATTTACAGGTTTGCCACACCGCCAGCATCATCGAAACAAAGCGCAACAGAATGGTGAGCAACATGATACTGACAATATATAACACCGGCCCCCACCAGTCCGGCGGATAAATCCACTGCATGCTGTCCAGCAGAAAACCCGGTTTGTCCAGCAGCACTTCATCCACCAGCAAGGGCATCAACATGGGCATGGGGGCACTGATTACGGCGGCCAGTATGGCGATGAAATTAGCCTGGATCAGCGAAGACTTATGTTTTGCAGCGGCATTTAAAATAAAGGCCCAGCTGAAATGCGGCGTGGAGGTTTTGCTCATGGCGCTGATATTACCCTACCCTGCTGAGCGAGCAAAGCGCGACAGGGCACGCGACATGAAACTTTATTTGCTGGATAGCGAATATATAGTATTGTATAACCAATATTAAGGGTGTTTACTTATTCCCCTCGCCACCAGGTAATAGAGCCAAGAATACTAGCCCCGGAGATCCAGATGTCGAATACCCCCCCCGAAGATGAGCTGTTTTTTACTGAAGCGGGAAGACTGCGTCATGAAAACACCTTCCTCAAAGAACGAGTAAACAATCTCGAGGTATTCAAGAAAAACTTCTTTAAAGCCCACTATGACCTGATCGATGCACAGGAAAAAATCGCCCTGCTGGAAGAGCGTATTAACCTCAACAGGGTCAGAGACAATCTGATCCAGTCTGCAGAAACTCATCCTGAAAATATCGATGATGCTCAGCATAATGAATTAATGGAATTTTTTCAGAGCAGCATCAGCGCTGATACCTTTGAGGATCTGGTGATGTCACTGTTTCATGCGATCGAGGGTTTGAAAGTTGGCATGACACTACAGATAAAAACGCCCAACCAGAATCTCAACTATGCAGTGGATGCGGAGAACAAGGCACAGAACGTTAAACTGATTAACCAGTATAAGAACAGTGGCGAACTGATTGAAAAAGACGGGTATGTAGTGATTAATCTTGACTATATCAGTGTACTGGTGAGTGATCTGCCGGTTACAGGTAAACATAAACACAGGGAGAATGTGCTTGAGTATCTAAAGATTATAACGGCCGGTGCCAATACACGCATCGATGCGTTAATTAGACGACAGGAACTTGAACGACTGAATCAGAATATGTATAAAATTTTCAAACGCACCAATGACGCATTTGAAAATATGCAACAGGATATGGACAAGATGGTTATCGATATTTCAGAATTATATATAGAATTCGAAAGCAATCTTAACGAGTCGCTTGAACGTCTTAAATTACCCGAGGATAAAATCCGCATGATCAAACTGATTATCTCAAGCACACGTACTGACCTCAACCTGATGCTATCGAGCTATCTGGTACTGGATGATAAATTTATCAAGGTGATTAAAAAGCTGGAAGCCGCCTATAAATCGCAGCAGCCCTGAACGCTGCTAAGACATGGATGAATGAAACCCTATTTACCGAACAGGCGCTCGAAATTTTTATGCGCGATATTCTCCGCTGCAGTTTTATCCAGCTGACCCAGCCAGTTTTTTGTCCGATCCGCCAGCACCGGCAGGTCTGCCCAGCGAGTCGGTTTATAGGTATCCATGCCAGTGAGGAAACGTGTCGAATATGCATTGAGAAATTCACGCCACTCCTCAGTGAGTTGTTGATTGTCGATCAGCAGTCCTTCACGAAATGACAGATCAATAGTGAGCTCTGGATAGCGATCAAGCAATGTCTTCAGTGTATCAATTGGCACATCAAAGCCACCATGAGCCCAGATCACCCGCAGATCAGCCGCTTTATTCAATAAAATCTGCATGCCGGGTAAATCGGTATGCGGCTGTAACAGCAATTGCTTCTCGCGGGCCAGCTCAATCATCTGCGCCACCGGCTCCGAGTCCATATCATCACCGAAAATATGAAACTCACCGAAACCCACGTAAGGTACACGCGCCAGTTGCTCACGCAAATAGTCAATCAACTGCGGATCGTTAAACCAGTAAAAACGGTGGCGGTAATCCTTATACGGCATCATCATCGGCACCACCAGCTGCGGGTTTTGCCGATAGAGTCTTTCGGTACCCAGAGTGGGCGTTGAACCCACCAGCGCCCGCTCTATTCCCGCTTGCTTCAGCATATGAATCGCCCGATCCGGCGGCAGCATATCCCACATATCCTGATTGTAATGGATATGCCCATCCTTGAAACTGTCTGTACTGGCCAGTGCTATAGCCGGGGACATGGCCAGTGAAGCTAGCAGTAGACAGCCAGTAAAAGCGTATAATTGATATAGCGCACTGAGGTAATGCTTCATAATTCTGCCTCATACTCATGCGTGAACCGGACAGCCGGATTATACGCCGTTTTACCGATAGCCTCAGCTGAGACGCCCAACAGCCCGTGCACTAAAATAAGGCACGCGCACAGAGGCAGAGCCTGGCACAATAATTACGACCCGATAGTTGTTTATATGTTCCTGTATATGTTTCTGGCCAGTGAATTGCAGAACCGACGCAGAACAACGGCTTGATAAGGCAACTCAGGTACTCATACGACAGGCGTATAATCGAGCCGATATATAAAATTTAAATCAAGTAACAAAATGTGCACAGATATTGCAGTGACCCTGTTAAGTACCTGACAAAACACCAGTAACTCAGTAAATAGATATGACACAGTCACCTACAGGCTACCCAAGCGACAAAAGCCACCAGCTCAGTCAACAGCTGATACAAGGTATGCAGCTGCCCGAGACATTCGAAACAACAGTGACACAGGTTTATTTACCACTGATGCAGCACATTGTTAATCTAAAACAGCGCAATCCACTGTTCATCAGCATTAACGGCGCACAGGGCAGCGGCAAATCAACCCTGACATATTTCCTTCAACAACTGATTGAAATCGAAACCCCGTTACGTGTCGCCAATATTTCGCTGGATGATTTTTATGCCACACGCAGACAAAGAGAAACCCTGAGCAAAACCATACACCCGTTACTAATAACCCGCGGCGTACCCGGCACCCATGACATGCAGCTGATGCAATCCACCCTGTTCAGCTTGCTGCAAGGCAAAGCCTGCCGCGTACCCCGTTTCAATAAAGCCATAGATGATCGTCACTCCGAGGACCAGTGGACAGCGCAGCCAGCGGTTGACATTGTACTGTTTGAAGGCTGGTGCAATCACAGCCCGGCGCAATCGGCCGCTGAACTGGTACAACCGATTAACCCGCTGGAAGCCGAAGAAGACCCTGATGGCAGCTGGCGCCATTATGCCAACCAGCAGCTGAAACTGTATCAGCAGAATATTTTCAGTCATGCCGATCTATGCATTATGCTCAAGGCTGCGGATTTTGAACATGTCTATCAATGGCGACGCTTACAGGAGCACAAACTCAGAAACAGTCATACAGCAAGCAGTCAGCAGCGAACTATGTCGGATACTGAACTGGCTCGATTTATTCAACATTATGAACGTATCAGTCGACACAGTCTAATACACTTACCACAACGGGCGGATATTGTGATACCGGTCAGGCCAGATCACTCAATAAATCAGCTTATTATGCAAAAGGATTTTATTAATGACAGCTCAACATAAAACACAGTGGCTGGTAATCACCGACCTGGACGGTTCAATGCTTAACCACCACAACTATGCAGTGGACGCTGCTATTCCGGCAATTCGGCTATTACAGCAAAAACGGGTTCCGATCATTTTCAATACCAGTAAAACCTTTGCCGAGAGCACAGCCCTGCAGCAAACGCTGCAAATTGAAGCGCCGTTGATTGTCGAAAACGGCTCGGCGATCTATTTACCCTGCTCACAGTTTGCTGAATCTATATTTTCTGAAACGAAATTTACAGAAGCGCACCAGCTAAGTCAGCAGGATGGTTACTGGTGTATACAGCTGGGTAAATCACAGGCTGAAATCAGACTGATCCTGGACAGCCTGTCGCTGCCTGAAGATTCTTATCAACTATTATCCGAGTGCAGTGTACAGCAGGTAATACAGTTAACCGGCCTGGCAGAAGCAGATGCACAACAGGCGATGCACAGGGATTACAGTGAACCACTTCTGTGGATTGCAGATGACACACAACGCAATACATTTGAACAATTGCTGCAGGAGCATGGACTAAATTCACTGCAAGGTGGACGTTTTATGCATGTGCTGGGCAACTGCGACAAGGGTCGTGCCAGCCAGCAACTCAAACATCTTTACACCAGCAGCAATACCACGGTAAAAACCATTGTACTGGGCGACAGCCCCAATGATGCCGCCATGCTCAGTATGGCAGATATTTCGGTGATGATTAATTCGCCATCCAACAAGGCACTGCAGACACTGCTGGTGCCGCATATCAGGACACGGCAAGAAGCACCCGATGGCTGGGCTGAAGCGATTGAAAAAGCCCTGCTGAAAATTCCACAGGATGAGGCACCCTTATGAGTGATTTTTTTCAGAACGGACGAATTACCACACTGCACAACCTGCATAACCGCAGCCTGCAGAAAATGGAAGATGAACTGCGCTACTTTTCACGACAACGGCCGATGGGGCTTATTCTGCCATCGCTCTACTCGGAACTACAACGCCCGGCGCTGGATAGCATTATTAAAGAACTTAAAAAAGTCGATTATCTGCAACAGATTGTTATCGGCATTGATCAGGCCAGTAAAGCCGAGTTCAAACATGCACTACGTTTTTTCTCTGAGCTGCCACAACAGCATGACCTGTTATGGAATGACGGGCCAAATTTAATAGCAATTGATAAAAAACTGCGCAAGATGGGTCTGGCCCCCACCGAAAAAGGCAAGGGACGCAATGTCTGGTACTGCATGGGTTATATGCTGGCCAAAGGCAATACCAAAGCGGTGGCGCTACACGATTGCGACATTATTACCTACGACCGCGGCATGCTGGCACGCCTGCTCTACCCGGTGGCCAATCCGCAATTCAAATATCAGTTCTGTAAGGGCTATTACCCGAGGGTTGCGGATAACTCGATGAATGGTCGTGTCTCACGGCTGCTGGTCACACCACTGGTACGTGCACTGAATCAGCAGATTGGCTCACATGATTATCTGGATTTCCTCGACAGTTTCCGCTATCCCCTGGCGGGTGAATTTTCCATGCGCCATGAAGTCATGGAAAGCCTGCGCATGCCTACCGACTGGGGACTGGAAGTGGGCATCTTGATGGAAATGCGCAAAAACTACGCCACCAGCCAGTTATGCCAGGTAGATATAGCCGATCAGTATGATCATAAACACCAGGAACTGTCGGCGGAAGACAAGCAGCAGGGTCTGTCTAAAATGTCGATTGAGATCAGTAAGGCGATTTTCAAAAAGCTGGCCACCGACGGCATTAACTTTACCGAGGAAAGCCTGCGCACCACCAAGGCGACCTATTATCGCATTGCACTGGATTTAATCGACAGCTACCTCAATGACGCCGTATTCAATGGCCTCGATTATGAAACCCATGAAGAAGAAATGATGGTGGAAATGTTTGCGGAAAACATCAAACACGCCGGGCGACTATTTTTACAGGACAGTGATGAAGCACCCTTCATTCCCAGCTGGAACCGGGTCAGCAGCGCCATACCGGATATATTCAGCCAGTTGCTGGATGCGGTTGAAGCCGACCGCAAAGCCCTGGGATAAAGCACTGTGATAAGGAAGCAACTTATGTCACAGAAACAGCAGCAACTCGCAGAGCTGGAAACACGCATTATTGACCACCTGCAAAAACTCTATCCCGATGCGGATCATCAGCAACTGTGTTGCCGTATTGTGGAATTAATGGACTATCAAACTCACTTTCATTGCCCGCGTCCGCACACTAATCTCTGGTCGGAACAGGACATAGTCACCATCACCTATGGCGACAGCATTAAAAAAACCGATGAACCACCGCTGCTGACATTACACCAGTTTCTGCTAAAGCAACTCAAGAATGTATGCAATATTGTGCATATACTGCCCTTTTATCCCTACAGTTCCGATGACGGTTTTTCAGTAATTAACTACAGTGAGGTTAATCAGTCACTGGGGGACTGGTCACACATCAGTGACATAGCTGCGGATTTTTCATTAATGGCGGATCTGGTTATCAATCATTGCTCCAGCCGTAGCCTGTGGTTTGATAATTTCAAACAGGGGAAGCAGCCAGGTGAGGATTATTTTATTACAATGCAGGCCGATACAGATTTGAGTCAGGTGGTGCGCCCCAGAACCTCGCCGCTGTTACGTGAAACCGAAACCCTGCAGGGCAAGCGTCATGTGTGGTGCACCTTCAGTCATGATCAGATTGATCTGGATTTCACTAACTCCGAAGTATTACTTGAATTTGTTAAAATAATAAAACTCTATCTGGATAAGGGAATAAAACTGTTTCGCCTCGACGCGGTAGCATTTCTATGGAAGCAACTGGATACCAATTGCATTAACCTGCCGGAGACCCATGAAGTCATTCGCCTGTTGCGTTTACTGATTGAGCACAATAAGCCGGATGCGATTATTATTACCGAAACCAATATTCCCAACCGCGAGAATCTGTCCTACTTCGGCAATGCCAATGAAGCACATTTGATTTACAATTTCACCCTGCCACCGCTGATTCTATACAGCCTGTTATCCGGTAATTCGTCATTGATTAAACAGTGGTTAATGAGCATGCCCCCGGCACAGAATGGTACCGGCTATTTTAATTTTATTGCCTCGCATGATGGCATTGGCTTACGCCCGGTGGAAGGGATTCTGGATGATGAAACCGTCGATCAACTGGCGGCACTGATGCAACAGTTCGGTGGTGACGTATCCTGGCGCACTATGCACGATGGAGAACACCGCCCCTATGAACTGAATATCAGTCTGATTGATGCGCTCAAGGGCACCTTCAAGGGTGAAGACGACTATCAACTGCCTCGTTTTATCTGTGCCCATGGCATTATGCTGGGGCTTGAAGGCATACCGGCATTTTACATTCACAGCCTGTTTGCCACACCGAATGACACACAGAAAATGCAGGCCAGCTCCAACCGTCGCGCAATTAATCGGCATAACTGGGACTACGATGAACTGAGTGGCTTACTTAACCAGCATGACAGTCTGCACCACCAGGTTTTTAACCGCTTAAAGCTGATTATCAGTATTCGTAAAAAGCAGAAAGCCTTTCACCCAAATGCCACCCAGTTTACCCTGCACTTTGCCGAATCGATTTTTGCTTTCTGGCGACAGAGCCAGGATCGGTCACAGAGTATTTTCTGTATTTACAATATATCTGATATCGAACAGAGCCTGGCCTTAAAAGACATTAACCTGATTGAAACAGACTCGTGGCATGATTTAATCAGCGGCCATCCCTATGAAAATCCGCGCGAGGAAATTGTGCTCAAGCCCTATGAATTTGTCTGGATAACTAATCGATAACAAGTTGTTGCTCATAGCCAGACTTTGCTAAAACGGCAGATGTTCAAAATCGGTGAATTTGCTCACACCCGCAGGCAGTTTACGTAGTTTTCGTACCCCTTCACCACCCACCCATAGTTCTATATCACCCGGCACACTGTCACGCAGTTCATCAATATCAGTACGGATATTGCCGTAGGGGTAGGCACTGCTGAAACTCACCCCCACTATATCCACATTGAACTCCTGAGCGGCCTTACTCAACTGGTTCATCGGCATGGACGCACCTAGCTGTATACTGGACAGGCCATGACTGGCCAGCATGGCCGCTGTCATGCTCAGCCCCAGGCTATGCAGCTCGCTCGGCAAGCTGCCTAACAGCACCAGCGGTCTACTGGCCCCGTTGCGCATTTTTGCAATCTGTATACTCAGATACTGTGTCAGATACTGGGTGAAAAAATGCTCCTGATACACCTCGATATCACCGCTGGCCCAGGCATCTCCCACCGCTGTCACGCAGGGTGCGACAACCTGCCTGATAAAATCAGCCATGCCATGTTGCTGAAAGGCAAGGTCCAGTGCTTCTAGCAGCGCCTGCTCATCCCGCTGCTGCACCGCTGCCAGACAGGCGGTAACCAGCGGTGACAGCGGCTTGCTGGCGGACGTGGTTGCAGCCTGCATGACACTGGAAGTAGCCTCCAGAGCCTTAAATTCAGTTTCACTCAGGCGTAGTAACTTACCCGGCCGCATTCCCTGATCCAGAAAACGCCGCAACTTCTGCAGCTGACGCAGCTGCGTCTCAGGGTAAACCCGCTCGCCTTTTGCATTGCGCATAGGCTGCGGATAGCCGTAGCGACGCTCCCAGATACGCAGGGTGTCCCGTGATATGCCGGTATCACGCTCCACCGTACCAATTGAGAACATTTCTTGCTGTGCTGACATAACGTCATCCCCCGATTTGTTTGATGCATTGCCGGACATCAATGGACAGATTTTAGGCAATAATAACACATTTTGTCCTAGACAAAATAGCCTACAATTGTATAATCCAGTATAAGCCAGTACTAATTTCCGGCACTGTACATAGAGCCTGAATCTAAAGACCGGAACCTAAAGACAGGGATAACCGACAGCACCCATGCAAACCGCCATAGCCAGTGACCAGCGTGTGACAACTCAGTCATTCAGCAGCCGCACCGAATTACAGGCATCCACACCGCCGCTGCCCTGTCGTGGTTGTACGGTTAATTGCCCTGACTATCCTCGATGCAACGGTAACCCGTGGCGCCTGTCGGCTGAATTAGGCCGCAACCTGCGCAGTGAATCCGGGAGATCACACAGATGACTCAGCTCACTATTTACTTCGATAGCCACTGCCCGCTGTGCATGACTGAGATGCTGCAGTTAAAAGCCGCAGACAAAAGTGGCCGTATTGTGTTTGCAGACCTGCATGCCGATGGCTTTGGCCAGCGCTACCCGCATATTGATCCGCAACGGGCCTATAACAGACTGCATGTAGAAACCGCTAGCGGTGAACTACTGACAGGTCTGGATGCCAACTGTGCCGTATGGCAGGCAGTGGGTAAAAACCACTGGCTGAAAATTCTACGCTGGCCAGTGATTCGCTGGTTTGCTGATATGGCCTACCGCTTTTTCGCGCGCCACAGAGAAACGATTTCACGCCTGATGACAGGCAAAGCCCGCTGTGATGTCTGCAGCGTAAATCTTGAACGGGATTTAAATACGCGTAATCAGGAAAACACGGTCTGACCGCGTACCTGTTGTTCGATTTTTGATTATTTATTGTTTTATTCATGCAGGAGATGCACGTGAACATGACTCTTAAAGAACAGAGCTTAAGTACCCGCCTGAAGGAGATGGTGCTGGCCCATGTCAGGGAAGATAGCGACAGTGATTGCTGGCTATGGACCGGACAGGTATCGAATAGCGGTCATGGTCGCATTAAAATCAGGGATGAAAGCGAACGCATTAAAATGCAGAGTGCTGAGCATGTCAGCTATATGGCATTTATTGGCGAAATACCCATCGGCTATTTTGCCAGGCAAACCTGCAATAACCGTCTGTGCGTAAACCCCACGCACCTTGAACTGAGCAGTGAAGCATAATTCAGAAAAGCAAATGCTTACGGCCTTGTTAATTTATCTGCCGACTGTGCAGCCAGCCAGTTGCTAAATTCAACGGCTAATGGCTGCATTTGTTTAGTCATTGATTTATCAGCTGGCAAGCCACTTTGTGTTTTTGCCAGTGTGAGTGCCCGTTGAATACGCCGTTCGGTTAATGGATGGGTATTTAAAAACTCTACCGGCTCGGCATCACCGTGCTCAGCTTTAAACACATCAAATAAAGCCACCGCCCCCTGTGCATGACCATAACGCTTCAACAGTAGATTAACCGCCGCTGCATCTGCAAGGTACTCGTAGTCACGGGAAAATTTCATCAGGGTAATTAAACCGGTGGTACCCATCACCCGATTCAGCACATCATCTGCCGATGTGCTAAACATCGACAGGACCATCATCGCCAGCAAACTTTGGCTGGCTGCAGAAATCGGATGACGATATTTCAGATGCGCAATTTCATGGGCAATCACCATCACCAGCTCATCCTCGCTGTGCAGCTTTTCCAGCAAACCCCGATGCAATACCATATGCCCGCCGAGTGTGGCAAAAGCATTCACCGTATCCGAATCGACATAATGCAGTGTTACCTGCATGCCTTCGGGCAAGGCCATTTCATCGGCGACCTGCCGGGTTAAGTCTTCAAGATAAGGCAACGCATCGCTGGTTTCATTTTCCAGCAGGGAATTCACTGGGATCGATTGCTCCCAGGCAAAGGGAATCTTATCGGCAAGAAGATCGACACTCACAACCAGCAGGTAAAAACTGATCACCACTATCGCAATCAGACCGCCGCTAAGCACAAAAAACTCCTTTAGCGGACGGGTCTGGCTGGTATTAATACCTTCGGGTATTTCTGGATTGGTGTATTGCATTATCAGCGCATAAGATTGGCGGTGTGTACCACCTCGATATTATTGGGAATCAGCGCGGTGCCATAGGCGAGCACTTCAATTGAACCGATGGTATTGCCATTGCCCTTATGAATACTCGCGGTTTCAAACTTGATATTAAACACCATGCTTGCGCCCAGCGCTCGCGCCTCCTGCTTCATACGCAACACCGCTTCGCGACGCGCACGATCCAGCAGTGATTCGTAAGACGTCACCCGCCCACCAAAAAAGTTGCGCAAGGTCGCAATAAAACGCTTGAAGTAATCCACCGAAATCACCACATTACCGCTCACCAGCTGACTGTCGAAGTCTGGTTCACCGTAGGGCGGAATACGCGAGGCAATCGCCGGTATCCTGTTCAAAAAACGCTCGCGCTTACGAATCGAGGCATAATGTCGAGCTTCGGCGGCCCGCCCGAAGCCGTAACCCAGTAGCATTAATACGACAAATATAATCAGGTCGTTCATTAAGTTTGCTACTCCAGAATCACCGCGGTGCCATAGACAAACAATTCCGCCGCTCCGGTGGCCACGCTGGAAGTTGAAAAACGCACATTCAACACTGCATTGGCCCCCACTGCTTTGGCCTGAGCCAGCATACGATTAGTCGCTTCTTCGCGGGACTCCTGCAATAACTCGGTGTAGCCCCTGAGTTCGCCGCCAAAAATATTTTTAAGCCCCGCCATAAAATCACGGCCAATGTGCTTGGCACGCACCGAACTGCCCTGCACCAGCCCCAGGTGCTGCTGGATACGCTTACCCGGTATCACTTCAAGGTTACTGATAATCAATGCTTTTCTCCTTTTTATCAGGCAAAACTACAATCAGCCAGTGGCTTTGTAAAGATTTATCCCCGGTTTAATCCGGTCTCACTGTGATTAATGGGCCGTTATCCACGGATAAATGCTATGATAAGCCAGCCAGCAGCAATGCATGATCACCCTGCCATCAACTGATACACATCATGAACAATACCGCTTTTAGCACCTTACCCCTTACAAAACCCCTGCTTGAAAACCTCGCCCTGCTGGGCTATCAGCAGATGACCGAGATACAGCGGGAAACCCTGCCGCTGACCCTGCAGCGCAAGGATCTACTTGCGCAGGCAAAAACCGGCAGTGGCAAAACCGCAGCCTTTGGTCTGGCCCTGCTGCATCACCTGCAGGACATCAATAACCAGACCCAGGCACTGGTGCTGTGCCCGACACGGGAACTGGCCGAACAGGTTGCAAATGAGTTGCGACGTCTGGCGCGGCCCCTAGCCAATACCAAAATCATTACGCTGTGCGGCGGCAAACCGATTGGCGTGCAGTATGCATCACTGGAACATCAGCCCCATATTGTGGTGGGTACAGCGGGACGTGTGTTAAAGCATCTGCAGAAAGGCTCATTGAAACTGGAACAGCTAAATACACTGGTGCTGGATGAAGCCGATCGCATGCTGGACATGGGCTTTCAGGATGAAATGATGCGCATTATCAAACTGCTGCCAGCACAACGCCAGACCCTGCTCTTCTCCGCCACCTACCCGGATGAAATTCAGCGCATCAGTCAGCAGATACAGCAACAGGCAATTGTGGTTCAGGTCGAAAGCCAGCACGACAGCAAAAACATTAAACAGATTTTTTACCAAATAGAGAAAGGTGAGCGCACCAGCACCCTGGTTTCAATTATGCATCAGTTCAAACCGGCGCATAGCGTGGTGTTCTGTAACCGCAAGCACCAGTGCAGGGAACTGGCAGAAGAACTCTGGCAACAGGGTTTTCATGCGGTTGCACTGCACGGTGATCTTGAACAGGCGGATCGTGATCGGGTACTGGTACAGTTTTCCAATAAAAGCAGCTCCATGCTGATTGCCACCGATGTCGCAGCGCGCGGACTGGATATCAAGGACCTGGATGCGGTGATCAACTTTGAACTCTCCCCCGATCCGCAAACCCATGTACATCGAATTGGTCGCACCGGCCGCGCCGGCAATCAGGGTCTGGCACTGAGTCTGTTTATGGCATCGGAAGCGCCCAAGCTGGTGGCGATTGAAGATTATCAGAAAACACCGTTGCGCATCGACAGTTGTAACACACTCAAACGCCGCGAGGGTTTTCGCCTGAGTCCGCCAATGGTGACCCTGTGCATCAATGCCGGCAAAAAAAACAAACTGCGTGCCGGTGATCTACTGGGCGCACTCACTGCAGACAAAAGCATTGCCGGCAAACAGATCGGCAAGATCGATCTGTTTGATACCATTGCCTATGTGGCGGTGCAACGCTCGGTGGCCAAACAGGCTTTAAAGATATTATCGGAAGGAAAGATCAAGGCTAAGAAATTCAGGGTTAGAAAACTGGGTTAACCAATTCACGACACAGAGTACGCCGGAGACAACAGCATGCAAAACGAAACCATCAAAGTTCGTTCCACCGAAAGCGGTCAGGAGATTGACGTGCTGGTGTACCGCAAAAGCCCGCAACAGATTGAAGTGATGTTAGGCGAAGGTGTGCACAGTAGCCGTTGTGTACTACTACCCACCGCTAACAACCGCGCCTATGTCGGTAACATTATGGGACGGGAAATTGTTTACGAATGCAGTGTGGCTCAGGTTAGCGATGCCATCGAGCGACTCAAGCCTTCAACCCGTCGCCGTTAAGCACATGTCGAAAGTTGCAGCTGATATTCAGCGCTTAAAGCGCAGATTATTATTGGTATCGCGGCTCTGGCGGATCAGGCTGTTGTCATCCAGCGGGTTATCAGCTTCTGCATAAGCTGAACGCTGACGTTTACATAAACGGTCGTAGAGCAACACATTCACCGCAGCGGATAAATTCATACTGCCCACAGTAGGCACATACACCACCGCATCGGCGCGATCAATCAACGACTGGCTGAGATTACCGTCTTCCGGCCCGAACGCATAACAGGCATTAAGCGGATGCACAAAATCCGGCAGCGGCTGTGCATTCAGCGCAAATTCGACACACACCAGTTGCACATCAGGTTGCAACACATCCAGCAAATTATCCACACAGCTCAGCGTTACATTCTCGCTCACCTTACGCCGCATGTTAGGCGTATCGGGATTGAGTGCCAGTGCCCGAGGATAACGCAGGCCGGTGTAATACACCTGGTCAACCCGGTAATTGCCTGCGGCACGTAGAACCCCGTCGACATTCTCCGGGCTTTTCGGATTAAGCAAGCCAATACTCACACATGCTGATTTCATAAACTCATAATTCCTGCTGGTATAAACCTGAAACTGTGGCTTAAGCACGGTTTCAGCTTAAAGCTGCGCAAAAGCCATCACTGGCTGTGCTATATTTATATTAAATGACTTGCGGGCCGCTCACCAGCCATAAGCACTGCCCGACCGTATGACCTGCTGTAAGAAGAAACCGAATGACGCTGCAAAAAATCGCCTGCTCCGATGAAGGACTGGCCAACTACCTCGAACTCACCCGCTGGGCCAGAGACTTCAGGGCACCTCTGAATAATGCTGAGATATCTCTGAACACATGAGCGCCTACAGTGCCAGCAGAGGCACGGTGATCTTCGAAGAAGGCGCAGAAGACAGCACGCTGTGCATAGTGGTTCGCGGCAAGATCGACATTATCAAACGTCAGTCCGGTTCCCGCGCCAATGTCATTGCCTCGATTCTGTCCTCACAGAGTTTTGGCGAAATGTCACTGCTGGATGGCGAGCCCCGCTCGGCACAGGCGGTGGCCGCCAGCGATGTGGAACTGCTGTTGCTGAGCCGTGAAGACCTGTTCAAACTGCGTGAACAAAAACCGAAGCTGGCGTTTGATCTGCTGTGGCTGGTGTCACACATGCTCAGCCAGCGACTGCGCCGCACCAGCGGTAATCTGGTGGCGCAGTTGAATAAATCCACTCAATAAACCAGCCGCACGGCAAACTAGTCGCTGCTATCGACTTTGCGCCTGAGCAACTTGTCCTGACCACGTTTTGTTTTACTGTCGATCCGACGGCTTTTCGCCGCCCTGGAGGGCCTGGTCGCCACACGTGCGCGTTGCACCCGGGCAACACTCTGAATCAGTTCCTGTAGTCGCAGAATCGCATCATCGCGGTTTTTCTCCTGGGTGCGAAACTGCTGCGCCTTGATTACCAGCACACCTTCCTTGCTGATGCGCTTATCACTCAGCTTAAGCAGGCGTTCCTTGTAAAAATCGGGCAAGGACGATGCTGCAATATCAAAGCGCAGATGAATCGCACTCGCTACCTTGTTAACATTCTGCCCGCCCGCGCCCTGAGAGCGTATCGCATGCAGTTCAACTTCATCATCGGCGATGCTTACATTACTGGAAATTCTTATCATTACTCACAAACTAAACCGGGCTCTCGCGTGAAAACCGCATTAATAGCAAATTCATAGACGCACTTCGCCAAAACAGCTGACTCACTCGTTCGCGGCATAATCAGCCACATTACTGGCAGACTATTGCCGGATCTGACCGCTGGCAAGTCACCATCAGAGCTTTATCATAGCGCGTGGAGAGGTAAAATAACATTCGTGCAATACACCGATGCATATATTATGATCGGCCATTATGATTGATTTAGGTCGCTAATAAAGTCGCGCCGACAGACAAACGCAAAAGGTGAACAATGCATTATAAAATCGAGAATATGGCCGAACTCAATATACTGGTTCAATACAGCCTCGACGCATTCAAGGGCATTAAAGTGCATTCCACCGCCAGCGAAGAAAAAATCAGTGCCGTCGAACGTCTTTATGAAAAAGGCCTGGTAACCCAGGTTGATGGTGGCTACCTGACCGATCTGGGCCGTAAAGCCGCTGAGCACGCGCAGGCGCTGGTGCTGATGCTGGCAAACCACGACCAGAATATTGCCAGCTAAACCGCCACTACAGGCCTTGTATTACCACTTCAACTCGATTCACACGCGCTGATTACGTGGTAAATCCACCTGATCAGGTGCCACAGAAGGTTTGTTGTACCACCTCATCTGGTTGCGGTGGCAGGCTGTAGGCATCCTTACCCGGCTGATAGCTAAACGGCTGTTGCAGCACCTCATGCAGGGCATAAAACGGCGCAAAGTCATTGTGATCTTCCGCTGCGCGGATTACTGCCTCGATCTGGTGATTGCGGGGAATATACAACGGATTAACCTGCTGCATAGCAGCCTGTCGTTCGGCATCAGTCGCGCTTTCCAGCGTCAGTCGTTGACGCCATTGCTGCAACCAGGCATCCAGTGGTTCCGACTGTTTGAATAGCTGGCGCAAGGCCTGATCTTTTTCATCTGACCTGCCATCTGGCTGGGCATCACACTGGCTTAAATAATAAAACGTCAGGGTAAAATCCGCCTGCTGCTGGTCCATCAGATTGAGCAATGACTGCAGCAGCGCTTTGTCTTCATCCGCGCTCGGCGCCGCACTGGCAGTTAAGCCACATTTATCACGCATCCCCGCCAGCCAGGCCTGCTCATAGCTGACAATGTAACTCTGTAATATCGTCCTCGCCTTCTCCACCGCAGATTCGGTATCATCCGCAAACAGTGGCAGCATCGCTTCCGCCAGGCGAGTCAGGTTCCATAATCCAATCGACGGCTGATTGCTGTAGGCATAGCGCCCGTCGCGATCAATCGAGCTGTACACCTGACTGTGCTGGTAATAATCCATAAACGCACAGGGGCCATAGTCGATGGTTTCGCCGGCCACTGACATATTATCGGTATTCATCACACCATGAATAAAACCCAGCTGCATCCATCGGGCAATCAGTTGCGCCTGGCCCTGCACAATCTCAGAGAACAAACTCAGGCAGGGTTGCTCTGCTTCGGCCAGCTGCGGGTAATTGCGTTCAATCACATAGTCGGCCAGCGCCTGCAGAGCCTGGGTGTCATCCAGCATGGCAATATACTGAAAACTGCCGACACGGATAAAACTGCGCGCCGCCCGGGTAATCACCCCGCCCGGCAGTAATTTCTCTCTGGCCACATCCTCACCACTGGTCACTGCGGCCAGCGCCCGCGTGGTGGGTACATTGAGTTTATGCATCGCCTCACTCAGCAGGTATTCACGCAGCACCGGCCCCAGTGCGGCACGGCCATCACCATTACGGGAATAACGAGTCTGCCCTGAACCTTTTAACTGAATATCCAGCGAATCCCCTGTTTGCAGTTCAAGTTCACCCAGGTAAATCGCCCGGCCATCCCCCAGCTGTGGGTTGAAGTGACCAAACTGGTGTCCGGCATAGGCCATGGCCAATGGTTCACAGCTGTCATGAATTACATTACCGGAAAAAATAGCCGCAAGAAAATCCTCATCCAGCTCGTCACTCGCCAGCCCGAGTTCGGCGGCAAGCGCCTGGTTAAAGATGATTAATCCGGGTTTGCTCACAGGTGCAGGCTTACACTTCGCGTAAAAGCTGTCACCGAGTGAAAGATATCGATTTTTAAACGCAAGATTCTTCAATGGGATTCTCTGGTTATCAACTGATCTGACGATCAGTTTAACCGATGACAGAGCGCAAATTGGCGGAAAAAATCTGTGGGATTATTGATTGACGCGCTTTGACAGGCATTTATGTTTTAAGGGTATTATCCAGCGGCAGGTCTTCAGCGAATATCAGCGGGCCGATCGATATCTATCAATACACCCTCATCTTCCACCGGCAACAGGTGAAGCTTATTGTGATATTTTTTTAGAATGTCACGCGCACCTGTGTCCTGATTCAATCCCAGCAATTCATGTTTATAGCGCCGGCTAAAACCGACCGGATGCCCCCGTTGCTGTCTGTATTGCGGCGCAACTATGCTTGCTCCCTGTTCAAGCTGCTTGGCCAGTAGTTCAATAGTACCGGCTTCGATATACGGCATATCCGCCAGCATAATCAGCCAGCCGCCTGTATCAGGCTTAACCGATTCACCGGCATGGATGGCGCAGGCAATACTGCTGCCCATGCCCTGTTCAGCCTGTTCATTAACGACCACATGCAGCCCCAGCTGTTCGAGCTGGCTACGCAAACTGATGAGTTGGCTGTTAATCACCACAACTGAATCAGCTATGACACTCACCAGCTTTTCAGCACTGAGTAGTAGCATCGGTATGTTATCAGTAAGCGGGTGTAACAGTTTATTACGGCCAAAACGGCTGCTTTGACCCGCGGCCAGCAAAATACCCAGCGGTTTGCTGCTCATACAATGCTGACAGATTGTTTAACTGACTGTTCAGCTGAATGACTGGCAGCATTACGTTGCTGGGTAATTTCAGCCAGAATCGACACCGCAATTTCTGCCGGGGTGTGACTACCGATGGCTAATCCGGTGGGCGCGTGTAGACGACTAATCTGCGCTGAAGTTAAACCCATTTGACTGAGCCTTTCCCTGCGTGCCTGGCAGTTACGCTGCGAACCGATTGCACCCACATAGAAAGCGCTTGAAGTCAGTGCATCGAGTAATGCCATATCATCCAGTTTAGGATCATGGGTCAGCGCAACCACAACACTGCGCGCGGTCTGAGCGTAATGCTGCACCGCTTCGTCCGGCATTAAGCTGGTTAGTTCTGTGCCTGCAAGCTGCCAGTTCTGTGCATATTCCTGCCGCGGATCACAGACAATCACACGGTAATCCAGCATCAGTGCCATTTGTGAGACATAATATGAAAGATGTCCCGCACCAATCAATAACAGCGTCCATTGCACACCGAACACTTTGCGTACAGTGAGATTGTTATATTCGAAAGACTGTTGTGTACTCGCCGCCTGCAAACTAACCTTGCCGGTTTTGAGATCCACCTGCCGGGTGATTAAATGCTGTTGCTGTATCGCATCCAGTAACTGCTGCAATGCAAAACTATCGTTCAATTGCTCAATCAGCAATTCAAGACGGCCGCCACAGGGCAAGCCAAAGCGGCTGGCCTCTGCGCGGTTGACACCATAATTCACACAGCCAGGGAAAGATTCACTAAGCTGCTGGTCGAGGTAGCGACGCAACAGATCTTCTTCAACACAGCCGCCGGATACAGAGCCGTGCAGTATGCCTTTGTTGCTCATAACCATCACAGAACCGACCGGACGTGGCGATGAGCCCCAGGTTTTCAGTACGGTTACCAGCAGCACCCTATGACCATCATCCAGCCATTCACGGGCTTTTAGCAATACATCATAATCGGTGCCGTAATCATTCATTAATCAGGCTTCTGCTGATTGACAAAGAGACAACATATTAATCAATGGCAAACTGAATGCGGGCATCCAGACGCTGCAATGCCTTGCTGGCACAGGCTGCATCTTTGTCGCCACCGGGTGCACCACTGACACCTACGGCACCCAGGTTATAACCACCGGCAACAATCCTGACGCCGCCTTCCATTACAATTAAACCATCAACGTGATTTAATTCCTGACGGATATCTTCACGCGCCTTTCTGAACTGGCCACTGTCACTCCACGCCATCACCGTCATATTCGCCTTGCGCTCTGCAATTTCCAGGGTAAAGCGTGAGGCAAGATCATCACGTAAAGCAGCACGCAGCAACCCGTGCCGATCAACCACGACGGCGCTCACGTGATAGCCGTCTTTACGACAGGCTTCGATGGTTGCACTGGCCAGGTCACGTGCCAGCTCCATACCAATACTTTTATCGTTTACCACATCGGCCGCATTAGAGGCGGCGCTTAATAAGAGACTTACAGCAAGTGCAATCAACTGTTTCATCATACTAACCTCATAATAGATATTTAAATCTCTAACTAAGCTCGAAGATCACTGTTTTTTAACGGAAACTCGCGGATACGTTTACCGGTAGCGGCAAATAGCCCATTCAGCACAGCCGGCGCAGCAACGGCGATGGTGGGTTCACCAATACCGCCCCAGAAGCCACCCGATGGCATAACAATAACTTCAACTTCAGGCATTTCATCAATTAACATCGATGGATAATCATGGAAATTCGATTGCTCAACCGCCCCGTCCTTAATACTGCAGCCACCATACAGCATGGCTGACAGGCCATACACAAACGAACCTTCCACCTGCGCCTCAATCTGTTGCGGATTCACCGCATAACCGGGGTCGGTTGCCGCAACGATACGATGTACTTTGAGTTTGCCTTTATCGTCGACCGACACTTCTGCACAGGCGGCGACATAACTACCAAAGGTTTTGGTAACGGCCAGGCCACGGTGCACACCTTTTGCAGTGGCTGTGCCCCAACCGGCCTTGTCAGCAACCGCATTAAGTACCGCCAGGCTTTTGGGATGATCTTTCATCAGTTGACGACGAAATTCGAGTGGATCGCTGTTTGCCTCATGCGCCAGTTCATCGATAAAACATTCCGTATAAATCGCATTCTGGTTGATATTTACACCACGCCAGAAACCCGCCGGTACAGCCGGGTTACGCATTGCATGTTCAACCAGTAAATTGGGCACCGAATAACTGATGGCATGATCGCCCTTGGGATGAAAACCCTGAAAGGTAATCATGTCGGCACCATTTTCTGCCAACCATTGCGGGCGGATAGAGGCCAGTATAGATTGCCCGGAAATACGCACATGCAAGCCACTCAGCTTGCCCTTCTGATCCAGGCCACCCACCAGCTTGCATTTGGTTACCGGGTGATAGAAACCATGCGCCATATCCTCTTCGCGTGACCAGAGCAGCTTCACCGGTGTACCGGGCATCTGCCTTGCAATCGCCACTGCCTGGGTGACATAATCATGCATCCCACGGCGGCCAAAGCCACCACCCAGATGAATCTTGTAAACATCACATTGTTTAATATCTAAACCGGATGCTTCGGCTGTTGCATCAAGTGCGGCTTCACCATTCTGTGTGGGGCACCAGACTTCACACTTGTCTTTAGTCCACAGCGCGGTCGCATTCATCGGTTCCATGGTTGCATGGTTCTGGTATGGGTAGCTGTAAGTCGCTTCGACTGTCTTCATCGCGCCCTTGAGTGCCTTGTCCACATCACCCTTGCGATTACCCACAAACACATTTTCACTGGAGCTCAGGCCTTCATCCAGCATCTTATCAATTGAGGCACTGCTCAAGCCGGCGTTGGGACCTTTATCCCAGTTGATCGGCAATTCATCCAGTGCAGAGTTTGCATGCCACCAGGTATCCGCCACCACGGCCACCGCGTTATCGCCAACCTTCAGCACCTTTTTTACACCCGGCATCTTGCGCACTTTACTATCATCGAAGGATTTGAGTTTGCCACCAAAAATCGGACAGGCCTTGATCGATGCATTGAGCATGCCCGGCAACTGGAGGTCTGCACCGAATACCTGTTTACCATTGAGTTTATCGTCGGTATCCAGACGTTTTACCGGCTTGCCAATCAGCTTCCAGTCTTTGGGATCTTTCAGTTCAATATGTTCAGGGGGAAACAGCTCGGCGGCTGATGCGGCAACCTTGCCATAGGTGGTGGTGCGACCGCTGGGCGTATGCGTAATTACACTGCTGGCAACAGAACATTCGGCCATGGGCACAGCCCATTGTTCCGCCGCGGCCTGAATCAGCATATGGCGCGCCACTGCGCCACCTTTACGCACATAATCATGGCTACCACGAATGCCCTGACTGCCACCGGTAGAGAAACTGCGCCAGACTTTATCACGCGCCAGATTTTCGCCAGGTGTGGGGTATTCAGTGGTGACTTTAGACCAGTCACATTCCAGTTCTTCCGCCACCAGCTGTGCCAGGCCGGTCAATGTACCCTGCCCCATTTCGGAACGTGCAATACGAATCACAACGGTATCGTCTGCCAGAATTTCTACCCAGGCATTAACTTCGGATGCAGCAGGTGATGCTTGCGCAGCAGCTCCATCAGCGGCAAAGGCTGTGCGACTGGAAACAGGTAAAAATAATCCCAGCGAGAAACCTGCGCCAATCGTTGTGCTTTGAATCAGAAAGTCTCGACGCGAAACATTGATGCGTTGATTTTTCATTATGCACCTCCGCGTTTGTCATTCTGTTTTATCTGGTTAGCCAGATCAGCCGCCAGGTGAATACCCTTGCGCACGCGATTGAAGGTGCCGCAACGACAGATATTGGTGATGTTATTATCAATGTCCGCATCTGAAGGCTCAGGGTTGGAATTAAGCAGGGCCGCCGCCGACATAATCATCCCCGGCTGGCAGTAACCACATTGTGGCACATCCAGTTCTTTCCAGGCCTGCTGCAGGGGGTGGTTATTATCGGCTGACAGGCCTTCGATAGTGACTATATCCTGAGAGGCATCAAATGAAGACACGGGCCGGATACACGAGCGGATGGCTTCACCGTTAATATGTACAGTACAACTACCGCAGACGCCAATACCACAACCGTACTTGGTGCCTGTCAGACCAAGCTGTTCGCGTAGCACCCACAGCAAGGGCGTGGAACCCTCAACATCAATCTCGAACAGTTCTCCATTAACTTTCAGTTTTATCATTTAGCTGACTCCTGTTGCATACATCGATATAACTGCATGATATTGAACGGCTTTAATATAAAACGCTTAAAACTCTACACCCCGGAACAAACTAACTCAAGCACCATGCGATTATTCAGACATTGCGCTAACTCAGTAGTTCTAACTCCAGTTATTAGCAGTTATTAAAGGCCAGCCTGACAATATCCGTAAAGACCTGACCACTGCTCATCAGTTCCAGAGGTAAGTCGACATCAGGACGTCAGCAAGGTAATCCTGTCCAGGCGGATGCAGTATTGCGTTTTATCCTGTAATTCGGCAATTAAAAACTCCTGACTGTCTTTTACCAGAATATCTGTGGGAAGCACCAGAGCGATATGCCGCCCATCATTATCTGACCAGCTAATCGTTAGCAGTTTTTTATGCATAATGGCAATTTCATATTGATCGTGCAGTGCGCACGCTATCGGCTGGCAGGGTTTATTGTCCATAGCTGGCAAAAACAAATCAAAATGCGATTTTGATTTGTTTTTCATTTTCAATAACTTAGCAGTTATTGAAAATGGCGACACATCCTTGTGCCGCGGAAGCTCTGAGTTTTTCAGAGCTTCCCTGGTGCTGAAGGATCGCGCTCTTTTACCATCTGCTATTAAACGTTTAACTGCAGGCACAACAGCTTTTTCCACTGCAGTAAGCCTGCGCATAGATCACACGCAACCTGCTATCTGCTGGCATTTGTCAATCAACTGTCGCTGGCGTTAGAATGCAGGACAGTTGAAGCCGGTGGATGTCAGTTCTGCAATAGCTTTACAGTAGCCATCAACACCAGCATACTCAATACGGTATCCGATACAATACATGCCAGTGCCTGCTGCCACTTGCAAGCAAGTCTCTATATAAAATAACAGGAGCGTGGTTATGAAAAAAAATACCTGGCTGTTTATCATTGTCCTGCAGTTACCCGGCAGCATCGCACTGGCGGCCGATAACAATGCGCCCTGGGGTCACGCCACGGCGAGTGAGGTAGACTACAAGCCGCACAAAGTAGTTTATGATGTTTCCACAGTCAGCATGACCGCATTTACCAATGTTCTTGACCGGGTCAGTTATCTGAATACGCTTTACCAGGCAGACCCATTTGCCTCGTCGATCACCATCGTACTGCACGGTAACGAGATTCCCTATTTCGCAATCAAAAACTATGCCAAACATAAAGAACTGATGAGCCGGGCGCGTAGCCTGGAAAACAGCGGAAACATCGAGTTCCGGATGTGCAGACTGGCCGCTGAAGGCCGTGGCTTCAAACCTGAGGATATTCATGGTTTTGTTGAAATGGTGCCCATGGCAGATGCAGAAATCATTCGCCTGCAACAGGAGCAGAACCATGCGTATATGCGGTAATCAATACCGTCTGCTTGTGGGCCTGCTCTGCAGTCTGTTTGCAGCCAGTCTGTCCGCAGCCGATGCGGTGGCTACACCCTATGGCACCGTCACCTTACCATTTAGCCTGCACCAGGTACCCGGTAAACCGGTGTATTACATTATCGGCACCTCCGGTGTGCCAGGCGCCAACAATGAAGGCCATACCTCGAACGCCGGTTTTGTTGTCACCGATGAGGGTGTGGTGGTGTTTGATGCACTCGGCACGCCCGCACTGGGTTATCGTTTGATTCAACGCATACGTGAAGTGACCGACAAGCCCATCAGCAAGGTCGTGGTCAGTCATTATCACGCGGATCACATCTATGGTCTGCAGGCCTTTAAACAGCATGGTGATAATCCCGAGGTGATTGCACAGCGACAGGCGCTGGGCTATCTGGGCGGCAGCCGTGTCACTCAGGGTGAGGCCGCACAGCGACGTCTTGAACAACGACGCGAGGCACTGTTTCCATGGGTAGATCAGAACACCTACCTGGTGCCACCGGATATCATCTTTGACGAAGAGTATACCTTCACGCTGGGCGGATTAACCTTTGAAATACGTCATCTGGGTCCGGCCCATGCCCCGGCAGACAGCATTATGCTGATCAGGGAGCCCGGCATATTGTTTAGTGGCGATGTCATCTACAAAGGGCGCATACCCTTTCTGGACAGCCCCGAAACCGATGTGCGTAACTGGCTCAAGGGACTGAAGTACCTCACCAGTATCAAACCTGCACCAGCGTATTTAATCCCCGGTCATGGTGATGCTGATAGTGATGTGGCACGTTCCCTGGCCTTTACCAGGGATTACCTTGAATATGTCGTCAGTGCGATGAAAAAGGCACTGAATGACCTGGCACCTTTTGATCAGGCATATAACGATACCGACTGGTCAGCGTATGAAAATATGCCGGCATTCAAGGCGAGTAATCGCGGGAATGCTTACCGGGTATATCTGGAACTGGAGCCGGAGTTTTTCTGAGACGCTGACCGACTGTAACCCATGACAGGCACGCACAGCTATAAGTTACCCGCTAACACGGCAGGGTAACAGCTTTGCTGTCATCAATGCTTTTCTACCCAGTGATCTGATCGCTTTTCGTACTTCTCTTTCACCGCAGACCAGGCAACTTTATGTGCCACAGTTTCGCGGTCATCATCACCGTAACGATCAGCTGAATCTTTATACTGTTGCCAGGCACTGTTGAAAGCGGCACGATAGATCTCCTGCGCATGCTCAGGCAGACTGTTTTTTACGTTATCCGGCAAATCACTCAAGCGTTTATAAGGCATATTTCACCCTCAAGAATTTATTCACTTTAACGCTAAGCAACAGGTGAAATATGCTGCATCAGCCTGTTTTGTCGCTAAAGATCAACCATAAAATAAAGCCCAGTACCGGGAGCATAAGAATTAATAGAATCCAGAATACTTTTGCTCCTGTGGTGTTGCGACTATCCAGCGTTCTAACAATTGCCCAGATATCAAGCACCAGCACAATGAGTCCAAGTAAGCCTGTCACTTCAATACCCATAAATTCTCCTTTGATAAATTTATATAGCCAGTGTCTGGGACATGTTTATGACAGCTGTCGTGACGCCCTGGATACTGTTATACCGAATAGAACAGCATAACGTAAGGCACCTCTGAATAATGCTATCCAGTTAATCCCGGTATTCTTCAGTACAGCCTGCTGCTGTAAGCAGCAGCGCACGACCTGAAACTAAAACAGGACATAAAATGCCGTAGCTGTAACAATTACTGCGTTTTTTCACGCAGCTTGTCATCGGCTTCTTCTATCTCTTCGCCGGTCTTTTCTATGGCACTATCTATTTTTTCGCTGGTGTTTTCCATGGCATTATCAATTTTTTCGCCAGCTTTTTCAGCAGGCCCATCGTTTGATTCACAGCCTGTTAATACATTACCAGCGAGCGAGTATGAGTGCCATGATAGATACTAAGCTTAATGCTTTCATTTTTATCTCTCCAGGCTTGCATATATACGGTTGTATATATTGGTATACGATTGTTACCGATATAGTGAATGTACTGATTTAATATTTTTCATATTTATGCAGAGTCAGGACGATAGTGATATCGCTTTCACAGCAAAGTTAATCTAAACTGCCTGTTACGATACAATATCAGGCTACTATGATATTTCGAGCAAGGCAACTCATCCAGGTATCGGGCGTATACCGCTTCACAGTTTTACACTTTCATATAGTATATTTTTTATGAAACTAACCCTGGTCGTATTTATCACAAGGTGCACGATATTCTTCCGGCACATTATCCGGGCAGACGCCACATTGTTCATTACCTGGCACAGCGAAATCTATTTTACGCGGATAAGGCAGATCCATGGTTTCCATTATGTGTACAAACTCCTGTAGTGACCTGTTCTGTCCAAGTCTGGGATTACGCTGTTTTTCCTGGGCGATGCTGCTGATAAAACGCCCTTCATAATCGTGACACGGATAGACCAGTGTTTCATCGGGCAGGCTGAAAAACTTATCGTGAATGCTGTGATACAGCGTTGCTGCATCACCCGACTGAAAATCAGTGCGTCCGCAGGCTTCAATCAACAGCGCGTCACCGCTAAACAACATCGCCTGGGCGCCATTGTAAACCAGATAGGCGTGGTGATGATCGGTATGCCCCGGGGTGAATAAAGGGTGAATATCAATATCACCTACACGAAAGACCTTAGCTTCTTCAACACTGATATCTGCACACGGTAGCTCATCGATGGCAGGGTACGCGATCTCGCTACCCACCTGTGATTTGAGCTGTTGCGCACCACTCAGATGATCAGCGTGGATATGAGTATCCAGGGTAAAATCCAGTTTTAAGCCCATCTCATTGAGCAGTTGCAGATCCCGATCGACCGTATCCAGAACCGGATCGATCAGAACGGTCTTTCCTGTCCGCTCACAGCTTAGTAAATAGGTAAAAGTGGATGAGTCTGGCTCCTGTAGCTGCCTGAACAACATTATGCCTCCTGAAATTTCGCAGCTGCCTGATGGCAGCCTGACTAATAAAACTTAATGCTAAAGACTTTACACCATGTGCGGCATTGAAAAATCGCAATAGCTGCAATTTACAACTTTGTGCAAGCTAACGACACGCTATATCAAGCCAGAGGCATGGTGAATTCAGTGTTGTCAGGAATCTGCTAAAGCTGACAGACAAGCGCCTGCTTTACTGTTCAGCTTCACGTCTCAGCTGTTCTATATCACAATGAAAACAGTCTGCAGTGTCACCGCAGATTTCCCACAGGATATTCCTGCGTTTCATATCCGCCATGATCCGGCTGACACTTTCCGGCCTCACGCCGAGAATATCGGCCATCTCCTCGACTGTTAACAGGGTGACTTCACAGGGTCCTGTGTCCACATCATTATCCACCAGAAAGTTGAGCAGGCGAGCTACGCGGGCGCGTATTGCACCGGTGGAAAAATCGGTAATCCAGGTATCTGCCATCTTCAGATCCTGCTGGAGGTGCTCTAGCAGGTAACCGTAGGTGTCCGGGTCTTTGTCCTTGACGAACATAATAAACTGCATCGGAATCTGGTATATATGCACCTCATCAATCGCAACAGCCTGGTGGGCATGGGGTTCATCCATCAGGCCATTCAGCCCGAGAATGGATGACTTATTGTACAGACGGACAATTCTGGCACGGCCATTTTCCAGGTAATTAAGCAGCTTGATACGGCCATCACGCACCACGTAAAGCGCGTCAACGTCCTGTTCCTCGTAAAAAATGGTTTGCCCTGGCGAATAGGCCACTAGCCGGGTTGCCTCGACAGCCAACGGCAAGGCTTCCAGGGCCTGTCTGGCAAAGCCAAGTGATATAAGTTCGTCTATAACGCCTGCTGGTGACTTCTTCCTGTCAGCAGAACTTGTATCAGTAGATGATTCTGCTTCCATATGATTTCCTCAATAGAAAAAGACAAGGTTTAGCGCAGCTAAATCATCAATACCAGGCTAAGGAAACTCTGAGTTTTTCAGAGGTTCCCTAAAACAACTGATTTTATATATTAGCAAACCACAATATAGCAATTATACCTGCCGTTATATCGTCAGTATTTAACAGCAAAAAGGCAGTGGCCAGCATTAAACACAATTATAGATATTTCAGCCATCACAAAAGTTTATCACACAGATGTGTATCGACTAGCTATAACAATGCGCTTTTGGCGTGCCATCTCGCGCTCAGCGACGTTTGCGACCTCCCCAGCCAGCCAGCCAGCCAGCCAGCCAGCAGCTGATTATATCGCGCTTTCGCATTGCGATTTTTCAATGCACGCACTCAGCGCATGACACATAGTGTCTCTAATTGATAAAAAAGGAGTCGAAGTCATGAAGCAGAATATGGGTACTACAGACCGCATTATCCGCTTTTTGTTAATCCTGGCTATCGCCGCATTGTACTTTAACGGCATGATATCCGGTATCACAGCAATCGTTCTGGTGGCGCTCGCGGCCATCCTGCTGTTAACCAGCCTTAGCGGCTTCTGCCCGGCATACTATACGTTCAAAATTACAACCTGCCGTAAGCCCTGAGCGTGTCTCACAATAATATTGTCACTGCGTTCACCCGTTGAGCCGCATAAAAAAGCGCCTTGACTGAAACATCAAATGAGGTAAAACAGGATGACTGAGCAAAAAACACGCACCGAACAACTTAAAGAAGCTGTGGAATCGATGGATACCAGTGTCGATACGGATATTGATAGCCAGCAGCGCACACAGCGGGAACAGGAGTTAAAGCGCTGGGATGAAGATCAGGCGCGACAGGTGGCCAGCGAACAGGGTGTCGAGCTCAGTGAAGCCCACCTCAAGGTGATTCACCGATTACGCGACTACTATCTGCAAAATGGTTTACCTGAAAACGGCCGTGAACTGGAAGAATTTCTTGATAATGAATTTTCCAGCCAGGGCGGGCGAAAATACCTGCATCAGCTGTTCCCGGATGGCCCGGTTACTCAGGGTATGCGCTTTGCCGGCCTGCCCGTTCCAGCACATAGTGAAGACGAAGGATTCGGCACCGCACGCTAGTCTTAATTTAATACGGACACAGGCAAGGTGTTGTAAATATGGGCATTGAAGTATTGCGTGAGTTGGTTTCCAGTCACTGGGTACTCGCTGCATGGCTGAGCATGTCAGTTATTTCATGCACAATGCTACTGATAGATCTGCATCACAACAATAATCATATCGGCTCGATAATCAAAATGGTATGTTTTTTAAGCATGCGATATTCCGGGCGCAGACAGATAAGCAATGGCTCATTATGGCGGAAAGGGTTTCGTTCGGTTGCTCACTGTTATTCAGGCTGCAGTGCCGGCGAAGTCACCGGCATCTTCATTGCTGCAGGTTTGCTGTCGCTGGGTAATACTGCCGCTGCCCTGAATGTCTTCGGTTTGCGTATGCATTTGATTATGGCATGACCCTCGGCCCGTTGCTGCAGGATGGCGTGCCGCTTAAAAAAAGTTCATCGATACTTTTTATTCTGACACCGCCACGATTACAGTGATCGAGGTTAGCGCCATTAGCCTGGATCTCTGGCTTGTCGCGTCGGCCATCATGGATCAGCCCCTGTTCTGGAATTCACTAATGCTGTCACTGACCGTCGGTTTGATAGCCGCCTGTCCAGTGAACGTGTTGCTGGTTCAGTTCGGTGTAAAAGCTGGTATGGGCGATCCTCGTAATACAGCTGCATCACATCTGCATTAAACGTAACATTTTATTCGTTTACAACCGGGAGATTTTTAACATGAAAAATATTGCCATCTTCTCTATCTTGCTCGGACTCAAGCTGTTTCTTATTTCAACTTCGACCAGTGCAGCTGCCCCCGGCGAAACCATTGCCCAGCAGGGTAATGGCAAGGGGGCGGTTGCCTGTATATCCTGTCACGGTGATCAGGGTCAGGGCAATGCCGCCGCCGGTTATCCCTATCTTGCCGGGCAGCCAGTAGACTACCTGGTGAAACAGTTGCAGGATTTTGCCAGCGAACGCCGTGAAAATCCTGTTATGCAACCTTTTGCCAGCGCGCTGTCTGAAGACGAAATCAGGGCCGTGGCCGATTATTTCTCCAGACTGCCTCTACCCAAAACAGCCAGCAGGAAGAATAGCAATACACAACTGGCAAAGGCTGTACAACTGGCTACGCAAGGTAAATGGTCGGCCGGTGTACCTGCCTGTTTCCAATGCCACGGCGATCAGGGTCAGGGGGTCGCGCCGAATTTTCCGGCTATCAGTGGTCAGTCTGCACTCTATATAAAGAAACAACTCAAGCACTGGCGCAATGGCGAACGCAGTAATGACCCTGTCGGCCTGATGCAGGCAGTGGTTAAACAACTGGATGATGCGGAGATGACAGCAGTAGCCGACTACCTGGCCACACAATCGCCAGTAACGATGAAATAACCAGAAGGAGATCACTCATGAACAGTACTTACAGGATCCTGTTATCTATTTTTGTCTTGATGTTCAACCACGTTGCTGTGGCTGACAACACAGATCAGGCTCACGCCATCACTGATCCCATTAAAGTCAAAACATTTCTACCCGCGGACGAAAACACCATTCCGGATAATGAGTTCGGCGAAATGGTGCGCCTCGGCAAGAAAGTCTTTACACAAACCGGGCAATACGCCGGAAAATATGTCGGCAACGATATGAAGTGCGTCAACTGCCACCTCAACGCAGGGCGGCTGGCCAACTCGGCCCCCTTGTGGGCGGCCTGGGTAAAATATCCTGCATACCGCGGTAAAAACAAAATGGTCAACACCATGGAACAACGTTTTCAGGGATGCTTCACGTACAGCATGAACGGCACACCCCCGCCTGCTGACAGTAAAGAACTCAAGGCCCTGATGAGTTACGCCTACTGGATGTCCAGAGGCGCACCAACAGGTATTGATTTACCCGGCCGTGGTTATCCCACACTGGCAAAAGCTGAAAAAGCCCCGGACTACCAGCGCGGCAAACAGCTATTCGTTGACAATTGCGCGCTGTGTCATGGCGACAATGGTGAAGGCACCAGACAGAATGAAGACACTGTCTTCCCTCCACTATGGGGTGAAGGTTCCTTTAACTGGGGCGCTGGCATGCACCGTATCAATACGGCCGCCGCCTTTATTCGCGCCAATATGCCTCTGGGTAAGGGTGGCAGTTTGACAGTTCAGCAGGCATGGGATGTGGCCTACTATATTAACAGTCACGAACGCCCACAGGATCCGCGATTCAAAGGCGATGTCCAGGCGACCAAAGAAGCCTATCATCAACACCAGTGCCGCTATGGCGAAAAGGGTGACAAGCACGTACTGGGAACTAAAGACTGATAATCAGGCACTCATCATACACATAGATTTTCTTTTAGGGAACCTCTGAAAAACTCAGAGCTTCCGCGGCACAAGGATGTGTCGCCATTTTCAATAACTGCTAAGTTATTGAACATGATTCCTTAGTAACGAAACCTTGAAGGCAACCAAGAGTGCACTCAGCATGAGTAAAAAAACCGACCCCTCACTCTCCGCCAGTGAACGCAAGGATGCGCAACGTCGTAGCGCACCTGGCGTCGCAGTTGTTTACGAGGCGATTCGCCGGGAAGCCGAAGCAGAACTGAACCGCCCTAATGCCGCGCTGTTCTGGTCCGGTCTGGCAGCAGGTTTGTCCATCGGCTTTTCATTCATGGCACAGGCTCTGCTACAGACCAGCCTGCCCGATACATCCTGGCAACCCCTGGTTTCAAAACTGGGTTATTCTGTCGGCTTTGTGATCGTGATTCTTGGACGCCAGCAACTTTTTACCGAGAACACGCTGACCCCGGTGCTGCAGGTATTACAGAAAAAAACGCTGACCTCGCTGAAAGATACCTTGCGCCTCTGGGGCGTGGTACTGTCGGCGAATATAATTGGTGCACTGATATTTGCCTTTACCCTGGCCACAACTGACGTGGTCGATAGCAGCAACATAGCGGCATTAAAATCCATTGCACTGCATGCCCTGCATGGCGACTACTGGAATACCCTGTTACGCGCAATATATGCCGGCTGGCTGATTGCACTGATGGTCTGGTTATTACCCGTGGCTGAAAGCAGTCGGCTGGTGGTGATTGTTGTTATCACGTATCTGGTCAGTATCGCCGGATTCCCGCATATCATAGCCGGCTCCAGCGAGGTGTTTTACGCATTGCTGACTGGCATCGTTTCACCCGCAGTGGCCATCAGGGAATTTTTTATACCCACACTGATCGGCAATACCATCGGTGGTGTCTCACTGGTTGCGGCGATTAACTATGCGCAGCTCGCACCCTATGAAAAGTAAATACTGGAATGTATTGGTACGAACTAACCAACAGAGATTTATTATCGCCATAAACAGCATTATCTACATAAAACACAGAGGCTCTGTATAGAAGCCATCAGCAACAGTATTTATTCACAGCTCACGGCTTGATCAAATCATATATGCCGAAAAGCTGACCACAACTTTCGCCGCCGTGCCTGTCATAATAAAGTGCGCGTAAATTAAAATCAGCAGGCGGATTCAGTAAATGCCCCTCGAACAATGTGTCGAAAGATACACCGCCGATCAGGCGATGCACCTGTGTCAGATAAATACGATCAAGCACCCGTGCACGCAGTAAGGTTTCCAGCACACCGGGACCGGCAATCGAATAAATAGTACGAAAACCCTCCTCAGCGAGCAGTTCCACCAGCTGTTTGCCTTCAACCTTGCTGCTATCACCCGAGTAAAGTATGCCTGCACCGCACTGCTCGATCTCATCGACCCTGTCTGCACTGGCGGTACTCTTCGCTCCGGTCGCAACGTAGATTCTGCGATGCTGCAATGCCCGCAGCTGGCTCAGGGGCAGGTCCAGGCTGGCGCTCAACACCACGACCGCAGGTTGTGGCGCAAGGCCATGCTGCAGACGCCACGCCAGCAGATCGGCAAAAGCCGGATCATCGCTTAGCGGCATGCTCGCCTGCGCCTTATCCTGCGCGAGTTCACGCAGGTAACGCGCGCTGACCAGCAGAACATCCGCGCGTGCCGCCAGTTCCTGGTAGAGACGCCAGTCCCGTGGGTTGGTAATATTACCCGGCACACCACGTTCACCGCTTACCGGATGATCAATCGCGATACGACCGTCAAGACTGGTGATGTAATTGGTATAAACCAGAGGAGACCCGGCCTCTCTCACATCACCGGCAAGCGGCTGCAGGTAAAGCCCTTCCAGCTTGCATTCATGCTGCGTTACGGGATATAACTGGACCACTGTATCAGCAGACAAATTGATTCCTCCTTTGCTGAAGACGTCGATAACATCAAAGCGTGTTCAGACCATAATAAATCGCCAGTAGTTCTGTTTCATTTTATTGATAAATAATAAGCACATGTTCCATGACATTACGATAACCCAGTGACACTGCTTTAGTCCATCTAGACAGGATTGACATATTTCAATGACAGGAAGCAGAGTGTGTGAAAGCCTGTCTGTACAGTGATATTAATGCTGATTTCACATACATTGAATGACTGGTTTTTTTAACACTATACGAGGCCGATCATTATGACACACCACCAACTACCAGAACTCCCCTATGCTAAAAACGCCCTCGAGCCACACATTTCCGAGGAAACGCTTGAATATCACTACGGAAAACATCACGCGACCTACGTAAAAAAACTCAATACGCTGATAGCCGGAACAGAATTCGAATCTATGCCCCTTGAGGACATAATCAGAAAAGCCACCGCTGGCATCTTCAACAATGCCGCACAGGTATGGAATCACAGTTTCTACTGGAATTGCTTAAGCCCTGATGGCGGTGGTGAGCCAGGCGTTGAACTGACCGCTGCAATTGAACAGTCTTTCGATAGTATTGCCGAGTTTAAAAAACAGTTTTCCGAAGCCGCCACCGGCAATTTTGGTTCGGGCTGGACATGGCTGGTGAAAAACGTGGATGGACAACTGGAAATCATCAATACCAGCAATGCCGAGACCCCGATCACCGATGGTAGACAGCCATTGCTGACATGTGATGTCTGGGAGCACGCCTATTATATTGATTACCGCAATGCACGCCCCCGCTATATTGAAGCCTTCTGGAATATCGTAAACTGGCAGTTTGTATCAGATAATATCGCTGCATAAACAAGCAGCCCGAAGCTGATAGCAATATCAGCTTTTGCAGCATAAACTAAGGAACCTCTGAAAAACTCAGAGGTTCCGCGGCACAAGGATGTGTCGCCATTTTCAATAACTGCTAAGTTATTGAACATCAAAAACAAATCAAAATCGCATTTTGATTTGTTTTTTCTCTGATAATTCATGGATGAATTATTCAGAGCTTCCCTAAATACCTGTTAGCAGCCTGAACGGGTGCTAACAGTTTATTCAGCACGATTCCAGGCTTGCGACTGGTTTCAGTTATTCTGATTCCAGTTGTTAAAGGCCAGCAACCAGCTGCCAATATCCGGATAGGCCTGACCTCTGCTCATCAGGTGTTCTCCCAGCGCAATCATCAGCTCACGGAAATCCTGAATTTCAAACTGCCACTGCCAGTCATCGATACCACAGTTATCCGCCAGTGCTTCATTGGCAACCGAACCTGCCCCACCCCACATGTGTTTAGAATTAAGTCGTGAATAGAGCGTCTGTTGATCTGAATCTGCCAGTTCGATCAGCTCTGCCACCCAGTCAGCCTCGACGCTCTGATGTACGGTTAAAATTTCATGCAGTCGTTGCAGGGTTGATTTAAGATCGAATGTGCTCATTGTTTATGCCTGTATGTTTATTGTTTCAGGCGATAGCCGGTTTTAAACATCCACCAGGCAATAAACAGACAGCCGAACATAAACAGAAGAATCATCGACAGACTCAACCACACACTCACATCCGCCACTTCAAAGAAGCTCCAGCGAAAGCCACTGACCAGATACACCACCGGATTGAAAAAACTCACGGTTTGCCAGGCCGATGGCAACATATCAATCGAATAGAATGTGCCCCCCAGAAACACCAGCGGGGTGATAACCAGCAGTGGCACAATCTGCAGCTTCTCGAAGTCCTTTGCCCACAGACCGATAATAAAGCCCAGCAGACTGAAGGAAATGCAGGTTAATAGCAGAAACAGCACCATCCAGTATGGATGTGCAATGTGCATCTCCACAAAAAAGCTCGCGGTGAGCAGAATAATCACCCCGATAATCAGCGACTTGGTCGCCGCCGCCCCCACATAACCAAGCACAATTTCAAAGCTGGATACCGGTGCAGACAACACTTCATAAATCTGCCCGGTAAAGCGGGGAAAGAAAATACCAAAGGAGGCATTGGACAGGCTCTGTGTCAGAATCGCCAGCATCATTAAACCGGGTACAATAAAATAGCCGTAACTGACACCGTTAATGCTTTCAATGCGTGAGCCGATGGCCGAACCGAAGACTACAAAATACAGCACTGTGGACAGAATCGGCGAGGCAAAGCTTTGCGCCACGGTTTCAAAGGCGCGTTTCATTTCATATTTATAAATAACCCGAACCGCATACAGATTCATGAAACCACCTCGACCGCGGGTTTTACCAGCTTAACAAAAATTTCTTCCAGCGAAGTTTTCATACTGTGTACATCTTTTATCACCAGCTCGGCCTGTTGAATTAAAGCCAGTAGCTCATTAATTCCGGTATCGCTTTTCAATGGATCATAGGTGTAGGTCAGCGTGCTACCATCTTCGGATAACTCCAGCGCAAAGCCTGCCAGGGTGACCGGTAGTGAAGTCAACGGATCCTGCAGTTCAATCAGTAACTGGCGTTTACCCAGTTTGTGCATCAGTGCCACCTTATCATCCAGTAGCAGCAACTCGCCTTGATTAATCACCCCCACCCGATCGGCGATGGCTTCTGCTTCCTCAATATAATGGGTGGTGAGGATAATGGTCACCCCGGTTTCACGCAGCTTTTCTACCAGTGCCCACATGTCCTTGCGCAAGTCCACGTCTACACCGGCAGTGGGCTCATCGAGAAACAGCACCCTGGGTTCATGCACCAGCGCCTTGGCTATCAGCACCCGACGTTTCATGCCACCGGATAGCGCCATAATCATTGCATTGCGTTTATCCCACAACGACAGGTCTTTCAGCACTTTTTCCAGATAGGCCGCATCGTGTTTTCTGGCAAACAGCCCGCGGCTGAAACACAGCGTATCCCACACGGTTTCAAATGCGCCCAGGGTTAATTCCTGCGGCACCAGACCAATCAGATCGCGGGTGATGCGGTAGTCCCTGACGGTATCATAACCATCCACCGTCACCTGCCCGGCACTGGCATTCACAATGCCGCAGATAATCGATATCAACGTGGTTTTGCCCGCACCATTGGGGCCCAGCAGTGCCAGGATCTCACCCTTATGGATATCCAGGTTAATCTGTTTGAGCGCCTGAAAACCGCCCTTGTAGGTTTTTGATAGATTGGAGACTGAAACAATGCTTTGCATAGCGTTTTAGGGCCGTGAATTGTCGAGAATGAGCAGCTCAGCATTCTAGCATTATTTGCGTCTGGCTTTTTGCCCTGTTGAGTGGGGATATTATCAGTGGGCGCTTTGCTTGCTCAAGTTTATGCAAAACATAATAAAAAACGCATTCCAGTTATCGTAGCCGTCGATATCCTCAATCGAGTGCAGCCCGGATTGTTGCTTGAGATAGTCCAGTGCACGATCGATCTGTTGCTGGCTAACACCGTTCAGCTCCAGCAAATCCATTGCAGCCTGTGATGGCTGCCAGTCCTGTAGTAGATCCTGGTTCATTTTTTACCTGAAGAAAATTTCTAGTAGCCAACAGCCTGTCACTTTATGTTTCAACGCAGCACTCCCTTTGCCGGAGTGTAACTATCGAGCACACTGATATAGTTGGCACGTTCATAGGCCGCAGGATCAATTGCACGCTGGCGACTGATGCTGCCCTTGAGTTGCTGTACAGAATCATACTCATGCAGTTCCAGCCACTGCTGCATCTGCCGCAGAGTCTCGGTGATATGTTGCGGGCCGTGCTGTAACAACGCACTGCACATATGGGTGACATCGGCACCGGCCAGCAACGCCTTGAGGACATCCTCATGACTGTGCATGCCACCGGTGACCGCCAACGAACAATCCAGATGGTCCGACAGAATCGCCGCCCAGCGAATGCGCAGCAGCGCTTCCTGTGAACTGGACAGTTCTACTTTAGGCTCTACCTGAAGTGTTTCCAGGTTGATGTCCGGTTGATAAAAGCGGTTAAAAATCACAATGCCATCGGCGCCCTGTTGCTGCAAACGCCGGGTAAACGGAATCAGCGCACTGAACTGGGAGGACAGCTTGACCGTGATCGGTATACTCACCTGATCGTGCAACAGCTTAAGTAAATCAACATAACGGTTTTCAATCTGTGTGCTGTCTTCACTGGCATTGGCGGCCAGGTAGTAGACATTCAGTTCCAGCGCATCGGCACCGGCCTGCTCAAGCTGGGTCGCAAACTCGATCCAGCCGCCGGGCGTCACCCCGTTCAAACTGGCAATCACTGGAATTGCCAACTGGCGTTTATGTTGCTGCAGCAATTCGAGGTACTCATCCTGAATACTTTTATAGTCATCGGGCACTGGATGAAAACTCTCCGCCTCGCCGTGACCAATCGACTGCTGATGAAAGAACCGCGCCAGGTGTTCGCTTTCGTGATTGATTTCTTCTTCGAACAACGAATGCATCACCAGTGCCGCCGCACCGGCATCTTCCAGTGCCCTGGCGCTGTCGCCTGATTTACTCAGCGGCGATGCCGAAGGCACAATCGGGTTATTAAGTTCAAGGCCAAGATAGTCTGTGCTTAAATTTACCATGCCTATACATCCTTCTCTGTTGTGCCGGCCTGTTGAGCGTTGAGTTTTGCCTTGCTGGCGGCGACGCTGACACTGTCATCCCACTCCAGCTCCGCCAATTGTTTATAGTGATGATAACGCTGCCGCACTTCTGTCTGTGACTGCTGCAGAAAACGCTCGGCATCCTGCGGGTGGGTCTGCCACAGCATACTGAAACGGGTTTCGGTTTTAATATAATCCGCGTAGGGAATACTCGGCTCGGCGGAATCAAGATGTAATGGATTCTGGCCGTCTTTAATGCGTCCCGGATCAAAACGGAATAACGGCCAGTGGCCACTCTTCACCGCCAGATCCTGCTGCCGATGGTTATTGGACAAATCCACACCATGTGCTATGCAGGGTGAATAGGCAATAATCAGTGATGGCCCGGGATGCGCCTCGGCTTCCAGAAAGGCGCGCAATGTCTGTACATCTTTAGCGCCATAGGCAACCTGAGCCACATATACATGGCCATAATCCATCGCCAGCAGGCCCAGGTCTTTTTTAGCAGACGCCTTTCCACCGGCAGAAAACTTGGCCACCGCACCGCGCGGTGTCGCCTTGGACGTCTGGCCGCCGGTATTGGAATACACCTCGGTATCCAGCACCAGGATATTCACATCCTGCCCCGAGGCCAGCACATGATCCAGCCCGCCATAACCGATGTCATAGGCCCAGCCGTCACCGCCGATAATCCATACACTTCTGCGCGTTAAATTATCCGCCAGCTGGTCGAGTAATGTTGCCTCGGCCGAATCCAGTGACTGCAACTGTTGTTGCAGTTGTGCCACGCGTGCACGTTGTGCCGCAATGCCGGCTTCATTGCTTTCATCGGCATTCAGAAGTTCATCCACCAGCTGTGCATCCAGCTGCGGTTTTAACTGTTGCAGTAACTCCCGCGCCTGCTCGGCGTGTTTATTAGCGGCAACACGCATCCCCAGACCAAACTCGGCATTGTCTTCAAACAGTGAATTATTCCATGCCGGCCCCCGTCCCTGCTGGTTCATGCTCCAGGGTGTGGTCGGCAGGTTGCCACCATAAATAGAGGAACAGCCGGTGGCATTGGCGACCAGCATGCGGTCACCGAACAACTGGGTTGCCAGGCGGATATACGGGGTCTCGCCACAACCGGCGCAGGCGCCGGAAAATTCAAACAGCGGTTCGAACACCATCGCACCTTTAATGGTGGTGGGCTTGAGCTCGGCCCGGTTGTATTCCGGCAGGCTTTTAAAGAATTCCCAGTTGCGTTTTTCCTGTTCCCGCAACGGCGGCTGTGGCGCCATATTCAACGCCTTGTGGCTGACATTACTCTTGTCATGAATCGGGCAGATATCGGCACATAAACCACAGCCGGTGCAGTCTTCCGGTGCCACCTGATACATGATGTGCATTTCCGCTGGAAAGCCCTTGCCAATCATCTGTCGGTGTTTGAATTCGGGCGGCGCATTTTCCAGTGCGGATTCCGGCACAATTTTGCTGCGAATCGCCGCATGGGGACACACCAGTGGACACTTGCCGCACTGGGTACACAGCTCCGCATCCCACAGCGGAATTTCCTGTGCCAGATTGCGTTTTTCATAGGCGGCGGTACCCAGTGGGTAGGTACCATCCGCAGGAAACAGACTCACCGGGATTGCATCACCCCGCCCGGCAATAATTTCACCGGTCACCTGTTGCACAAATTCAGCTGCGGAGTCCGGCACCACATTGCCTGGCAACTGCTGGCTACTGGCACTGGAGGGCACCTCGATCTGCTGCAGTGCCGCCAGGGTGTCATCAATTGCGCGGAAGTTTAACTCCACCAGTCGCCGTCCCTTTTTACCGTAGGTTTTTTCCACCGCCTGCTTGATCGAGGCAATCGCCTCATCCTGCGGCAGGATACCGGAGATGGCAAAAAAACAGGTCTGCATCACCGTGTTAATACGCTGCCCCATATTATTTTTACTCGCCACCGCACAGGCATTGATACAGTAAAAACGAATCTGTTTATCGATCATCTGTTGCTGGGTTTGCTGCGGCAAACTGTCCCACACCTGATCCACAGGCAGCGTCGAGTTCAATAAAAACACCGCGCCTTCAGCCGCCTTATCAAGCATCGTATATCGTTCGAGAAACACCGACTGGTGACAGGCCACAAACTGTGCATCATTGTCGCCAATTAAATAAGTTGAATGAATCGGCTGAGGCCCGAAACGCAAATGCGACACGGTGACCGCACCGGCTTTTTTCGAATCGTAAACAAAATAACCCTGCGCGTGTAAATCGGTGCTCTCGCCAATAATCTTGATGCTGTTTTTATTGGCACTCACTGTGCCATCACTGCCCAGACCATAGAACACCGCCTGAAAAGTATCGCGGTGTGCATCGGTACGAAAATCCGCATCCCATTCAAGGCTTAAGTGACTCAGATCATCATGAATGCCAATGGTAAACGGATGTGTGGGCTGATCTTTTTTCAACTCATCCAGCACCGCCTTCACCATGCCGGCGTTGAATTCTTTTGAGGACAGACCAAAGCGTCCGCCGCAAATAATCGGCATCGCCGCAAACTGACTGTGACCATGACAGTGCTGCTGTGCAATCGCAGTGACAATATCCTTGTACAGCGGCTCGCCATCAGCACCCGGTTCCTTGGTGCGATCCAGCACCGCAATTTTTTTCACCGACGCGGGCAACGCGGTCAGCAAGGCAGCTGCATCAAACGGTCGAAACAGCCGCACTTTGAGCAAACCCACTTTCTCACCCTGACGCTGCAGGTAGTCGATGGTTTCATGCGCGGCCTCGGCACCGGAGCCCATTACAATCATCACCCGTTCGGCCTGTGCATCGCCCACATAATCGAACAGCTGATACTGTCGCCCGGTGAGTTCTGCGAACTGATCCATGCACTGCTGCATAATCGCCGGCATCTCGGAGTAATATAGATTCACACTTTCTCGCGCCTGGAAAAACACATCGGGGTTCTGCGAACTGCCGCGTAATACCGGGTGCGATGGTGACAGACCACGCGCACGATGCGCCGCCACCAGCTCATCACTGATCATCGCGCGCACCACCTCGGTGTCGATGCTGTGAATTTTGCTGATTTCATGGGAGGTACGAAAGCCATCGAAGAAGTGCAGTATCGGTAGCCGGGATTTCAGACTTGCTGCCTGGGCGATCAGCGCAAAGTCCATCACCTCCTGCGGACAGTTGGATGACAGCATGGCAAAACCGCTGGCGCGGGTGGCCATCACGTCACTGTGATCACCGAAAATCGACAGTGCCTGGCAGGCCAGCGAACGCGCCGCAATATGAAATACCGTGGGCGTCAGCTCGCCAGCAATCTTGTACATATTGGGCAGCATCAGCAGCAAGCCCTGCGAGGCGGTGAAGGTGGTGGTGAGCGCACCACTCTGCAATGCGCCATGAATTGCTCCGGCCGCCCCGCCTTCACTCTGCATCTCGATTACCTCGGGCACCGTGCCCCACAGGTTGGGCTGCCGCCGCGACGACCAGTCATCCGCCCACTCCCCCATCGGTGAGGCCGGGGTAATCGGATAGATCGCAATCACTTCATTGGTCAGGTGCGCAATGGTCGCCGCTGCCTGATTACCGTCTATGGTCACTGTGCTCGACATAAAGCTCTCCGCCTTGAGTGGGCCTTTGCTGTGAGTGTGTCAATGCTGCTGTATTAAGCCTGCTGCAATAAGCCTAGTACTATCAGCCGCAATAGACAATTAGCAAAGCCTTGTGCCAGATCAACTCACACTGACATCAATCGCAGATGAATTTTTAATTTTCGTTCAGCTTTCGTTCAGCCAGTCAGGCGTAGTGTTAAGCCATCGGAAACAAACCGGTGTTATTAACCTGATGTTATTAAATCTGGAGAATCAAGATGAAGATTATCTCAAAGCTTAAAAAACTGCCGCTGCTGACCGTGCTTATCAGCGTTCTCGGCCTGACCCCGGCGATTGCCAGTGCAGGCAGTCATGATAAAGCCGATCAGGTGGCTCGTTACAGTCAATCGGATAAGCACAACCGCGGTCATTCAGCTGATCACCGGCCGGGACGTCACGGCGCTGCACAGGGACGTAACCACCGGGATCAACTGCCGCATATCCGCGGCCAGCATAATCACAGCGGTCGACAACCAGTAACCAGGCATCATCACAACCGTTACTACCACACCCGTCAGCCGGTGCGTCACCCGCATCACCACAGACACACCCGGGTGCATAATTATTATCAGCAGCATGCTTATGTAACGGATAATCCGCGACTGATACTGGGGTTGCAGAACGATAATGTCAGCATTTTCTACCGCAACCACTAAATGCGGACATGCGCAGCGCCCTCAGCTAAATCAATCGCAGCAGATCGGGCGCTGCGCAAGCCGGGCAACAGCTACGAGGTCCGGTGGTAGCCATCTGCATAGCGGTGTAAACTACTCCCAGCATAATCACCGACCAGGCCATGACATCCCGACTTATGAAATTTGTGTTACCTCTGTTAATAAGCCTGACATTGTTGCTCACCAGTAATGTGCAGGCCGCTCCGCCGCAAAACCACAGCGGCATCAGCAAGCAACAGGCCATCAGTGCTGCGCAGCAGGCCAGCCCGGGACGCGTCCTCGCGGTTAAACGCCACAACAATACTTACCGGGTAAAAATGCTGAGTGCCAACGGTGAAGTACGCATCATTGTTGTCGATGCCGATTCAGGTCAATTACTTAGAAAACGCTAACCATGCGCATTCTGATTGTTGAAGACGAACAGGATTTACTCGCCGATATCCGCAGCAAACTGGAGACCGAAGGCTATATGGTGGACAGCAGCAGCGACGGTGAAGAAGGCTATTTTTTCGCCAGCGAATACCCACTGGATGCCGCGATCATTGATATCGGCCTGCCCGGCATGTCGGGTATTGAAATCATCCGCAAACTGCGCCAGCAGGCCAGCACCCTGCCGGTGCTGATCCTCACTGCGCGCAGCCGCTGGCAGGAAAAAGTTGAAGGACTGGAAGCCGGTGCCGATGATTACCTGGTCAAACCTTTCCAGATGGAAGAGCTGTTAGCGCGGCTCAAGGCGCTGTTACGCCGTGCCGCCGGCAGCGCCAGCAGCGAACTCAGCTGTGGTGGCATTACCCTTAAACCGGCGACACAACAGGTGTTACGCGATAACCAGCTAATTGAGGTGACTGCGTTTGAATACCGCATGCTGGAATACCTGATGCGTCATGCAGACGAAGCGGTTTCCAAATCCCGCCTGGCCGATTACCTGTATCCCCACGATGATGATCGCGACAGCAATGTAATCGAAGTGCTGATTGGCCGGCTGCGCAAAAAGCTCGACCCGGATGGTTCGCTTGCGCCCATTGCCACCTTGCGTAACCGTGGCTATCGCTTCACCCTTTGTGATCAATCGGGTGATCAATCCGGTAGCTGAGTAAAAATCCCATGTCACTGAATCGCCGCATCATTCTTAGCGCCAGCCTGGTCCTGCTGATCTTTATTACCCTCACCGCCGCTGCACTCAATCGTGCATTTATCGAGAGCAGCGAAACCGCACTCAGGGATAAACTCACCAGCCAGCTGTATGCCCTGCTTGCCGCCGCCGAAGTCAGCGACAACGAGATACTCATGCCCTCCAACGAACTGGATGCACTGCTCGGCCTGCCCAGCTCCGGCGTATATGCCAGCATTATCAACCAGGCGGGTGAGGTTTTGTGGCAGTCCTCATCTGCGCTGGGTGCCAGCCTGCCAGCATCACAATGGCTTGAGAGTGGCAACAAAAGCTTCCAGCAAATCCGGATGAACGATCACAGCTATTACAGCTTCGCCTACGGCATTAACTGGATCGACGAAAACGGCAGCCTTGCACTCACCTTCAATATCAGCACCGACCTGGCATCCTTTAACCAGCAGCTTGCCGACTACCGCAATACGCTGTGGGGCTGGTTGTCGGCGATGGCTTTGCTGTTACTCATCAGCCAGGCGCTGATATTACGCTGGGGGCTGAAACCACTGCGCCGCGTCGGTGCCGAGCTGAACCGCATCGAAGCCGGCGAACAACAACAGATAGAGCATGACTACCCCACTGAAATCGAACACCTCAGCCGCAATATCAACCAGCTGCTGCTTCATGAGCGTGAACAGAAAAGCCGTTATCGCAATGCACTGGGCGACCTGGCACACAGCCTGAAAACCCCGCTGGCGGTGTTACAGAGTGGCCTCAATGCAAACAGCGAGGCAGACAACCAGGCCGATCATACGGTGCAGGAACAGATCAGCCGTATGAATGCAATTGTCGAGTACCAGCTGCAACGCGCCGCCACCGCCGGCAGCTCCAGCAGTGCACAGTCACTTGAGGTGAAAGCGGTGCTGCAACGCGTGCTGGATTCGCTCGGCAAGGTGTACCAGGACAAGCGCATCCGGCTGCAGCTCAGGGTCGAGGAGCAACTGCGTTTCAAGGGCGATGAAGGCGATCTGATGGAGCTGCTCGGCAACCTGCTGGACAATGCCTATAAATGGGCGCAGCAGCATATAGAAGTGGTCGCCGAAGCACAGGGCAAACAGCTGCTACTGCGAGTGATGGATGATGGCCCCGGCATACCGGCCGATCAGGTCGAGACACTGCTACAACGTGGCATGCGGGCCGACCAGAATGTTGCCGGACACGGCATCGGCCTGTCGATTGTGGGCAATATCGTTGATGCCTACCAGGGTACACTGAGTATCCATACCAGCCCACTGGGTGGTGCCGAAATTCGCGTGCTGCTGTAACACCCTGCCTGCTCATTTAGGGAACCTCTGAAAAACTCAGAGGTTCCGCGGCACAAGGATGTGTCGCCATTTTCAATAACTGCTAAGTTATTGAAAATGAAAAACAAATCAAAATCGCATTTTGATTTGTTTTTGCTCTGATAATTCACGGATGAATTATTAAGAGCTTCCTTAGATAAACCCGCGCTCGTTCAGCTACGGTTCAGCTACCTCATGTTGAAATAAACCCAGCATCAAGACGTCAACCATTGCGGGAGAATCAACATGTCGCAGATAACAAAAAACAGACAGGCTTATCACCTTGCATCCACACTGCTCGGCGGTTTACTCGCCATCAGCAGCATCAACATTGCCAATGCCAGTGCCAGTGACAATGCCACCAGTGACAATGAAACGCAGACCAGCAGCCGATCAATCAGCTACAGCCTGGCCGATTCAACCAGCACAGTTGAAAAACAGCAACAGCTGGCAAAAGCTGAACTGCAGGCCCTGTTTCCCATCAGCAAACAGGGCTATCGCAGCGAATCGACCCAGCTAATGAGCAGCAGTTATTACGGTGACTTCAGTATTTATGCTACCTCGGTCGAACTGGTTGAAGACTTCGACTATGACGGTTTTTATCATCATTTCAGCGTGACCATGGACGTCGATACCGTGTATAGCAATGCCCATGTATATGCCGAACTGTATATCAGTTATGAAGGGGGGCCATGGAATGACTATGCCAGCACCGATGTCTTCACGATCTATGGCGACAGTGCCAGTGACGCATTCGTTATCGAAAGTGAACTGGTCGATGGTTTCCCGGCTGGTTACTATGACATTCGTATCGATCTGTATGATGCCGATCAGAATACATGGTTACTCAGCTATGGCCCCTATGAAGACAATTCGCTAAGCACACTGCCACTGGAAGACAGCTACCGTGACAATTTTTACGATGGCACAAGTGTCAGCTATGAAACCGATATTTATGTACACGGCAATGGCGCGATAAATGGCTGGAGCTTACTGCTGTTAGCCGGACTGGTGTTAATCGCGAGACGGTTGTCAGGCAAGGTCGGTAATATCATTCATAGAGCATGACATGACAAATCCTGGCCTTCGATAGCCACAAAGCTGATGCCATTTTCATTGCCAATTGATTTAGCATGATAATAACTCTTCACGACACACGCCGGATCCACTGCGTTTGATCCGGCCTACGAAAAACCGGCCCATAAAAATCGCCGTAAGGTGGATCAAGCGAAGCGGATCCACCTGATACCCGAATGACTAATATCGTTAGACAAACAACTAAAGCCGATAAGCAAACGACAGCGCAATTCGATAACTGTCATTATCTGCCAGATCAGCCGCCATATCAAACTGCATACTATCGGCCAGGGGCACGCCAATGCCTGCGGTCAGGTGGTGCACATCTTCACCGCCGGTGTAGATCAGCTTAGAAGTCGAATCCTCGCCGCGGTATTTGATGTCATGCGCCGGGTCGAAGTAGTAACCGGCACGCAGCGCAATCGGCTGCTGTTTAATCGTTGCAAGATACTCCAGGCCGAAATGGTATTCGGTCACCGCCTCGGCTTCGAAATCTGATTTCTGTTGCACCACAACTACATCACCACCGGGATAGGCATAAGGTGCGTGCAGTTCCTTTGTGATACGGCTGTAATCGATAAACACAATATCGAATGCCAGGTTCCAGCGCGGCTCAGGCGTGTAGGCAACGCCGATCGCCACACTGGATGGCAGCGGCAGCGAGCTTTTACAGATCCAGCTGCCGGTGGGGGTGCCATCGACCAGCACAGCGTTATTAATATCGCCGCTGCAACCGTTTTGCGCCGCACTGTTAACGGTTGCTGTCGAGTTGGCGGTGATATGGGTGTAATCAGGGTTGGGCGCCAGGGTGTAGTTGAAAGCGAAACTCAACTCATCAGTCGGCTGGTACAACAGCGCGAAACGCCAGATGGGTTCCTGTTCGGTCTGGCTGCCATAGCTGGCGAACTCGGCTTCAGTAACCGGGGCAGAGCCCTGTAAATCTACCGCCAGCACATCCATATTCAGCGTGACCAGACTGGCAGACAAACCCAGTGCAAGCTTGTCATCATACAGACTGTGCGCAATCGAAAAACCGAACTCGTCCAGGTCGAACATCACATTGTGTTTTTCGATCTCCGTTCCACTGAGCGGATCGGTGACCGTGACAAAACGGTCGTAGGGTAGAAACTCGTGATAGAACAAGGCGAACACTGTGCGCCCATCATTCGTCGGTGTGGCAAAGGCCATCAGTGCCGGATCGATCTGGTTAGTTTCATCTACCTTGAGGCCGAGCCGGATCGACTCGCCCGTGCCGAGATTGCTGGCACCCGGCAGGTTCACTTCATCCAGGTGACGAAAATTACTGTCGAGACGAAACTCGGTTTTCGGCAGGCGCAGCAGCGCCGCCGGGTTCACCAGCACCGCACTGGCATCACTCACCGAAGCCACCCCGCTATTACCCATGCCAATGGTCCGCGCACCCGAGGTGTTGAGTGTATAACTGAAGCCAAACCAGCTGGGGCCGTTATCAAAACCGAAAGTTACCGGCGGAAACGCCAGAAGCACAGGCAACGTTAGCCACAAACCTGGTGCAGTTCTCATCGGTAACTCCTTTCGGCTGATGACAGGTCTTCAGCAATTATTTTTTAAAATCCGCCAATGAACGCGAATAAACGCAAATATATAAATTGAATCGTGTCATTTTGCATGCTTCATAACAACTGGTCGATCTTCTGCTTTACCCGTTATCCGCGTTGGTCTCGCCCGTAATGCCCTGCACTATCTGCTGCAGTTGCTGATAGTGTGTTCCCTTCCAGTATATCTGTTTACAGCCAGCGCACTGTTTAAACTCGTTGTAATATTGCCTTGTTTTCGGTGCCAATTGCGATTCTATGTCTTTTTTACTCACGCTGTGCAGCAGGCCATTGCACGTTGTGCAACGGCTAAAGGGCTTTAGGTGCTTTTGCAGATCCAGCCATTGCATTATTTCAGCCAACTGCTCAAGAGGCTGTGTATGCCTGACGTAATGTCCGTATTCAATGATTTTGCGTTTCAGCAGGCCGCGGTCACGACTCAGCACGATGCGTTGCTGTTGACTGGCTATCTCGGCCAGTTGTTCATCTTCATAATCATTTTTATACAGCGTATCAAAACCCAGCATGCGCAAATATTTCGCCAGCTTACCCAGATGCGTATCAAGTACAAACTTTATCTGTGCCAGGGGTCTGTTATGCAGGCGAGCGGGTCTGGTCGGGTCAAGTTTTTCCGTTTCAGGATAGACATTGATGTGATCACCATCACTCACTAAACAGCAAAAATCCACCGCCTCATGCTTAAGCATAATTGAACCGACTTCAGTATGCGGAACACCCTGTGATTCGATCAAATCTTTCACCGAGGTCGGACCGTTTAAATAAACCTCGAAGGCAGCGCCGCGCTTCTCCCTGTGAATAAAGTCATTCAATTCAGCATAAAATTGAATCGACACCGTGCGGCTTTCACTCACCGATACACTCCGCTACAGGCACGGTCGATATTTTATTAATGCTCACTTTCACCGTGTTCAACCATGGGTACAAAAGCAACCGCCAGAATATTACGCGAGTGAATTGCGCCATCTTTATCCTTATTCACCAGCATCAGTTGTTGCGAGCCATGCGGCATACCTACCGGAATCACCAGTCGGCCACCGGGTTTCAGTTGCTGTATCAGCGCCTCGGGAATATAAGGCGCTGCCGCTGTGACAATAATACCGTCATAGGGCGCATGCTCGGGCCAGCCCTGATAACCGTCACCATAGGTGATTTGCACATTGCGATAGCCCAGCTGACCGAGTTTATCCTGTGCCCGGGTGGAAAGCTCGGGTACGATTTCCAGGCTGTATACGCTTTGACACAGCAGCGATAAAACCGCGGTCTGGTAACCCGAGCCACTGCCAATTTCCAGTACGCGATGTTCGGCTTTCGGTGCCAGCAAATCAGTCATTAACGCCACGATATAGGGTTGCGAGATGGTCTGCCCATAACCGATCGGCAAAGGGCCGTTGGTAAACGCCACTTCTTGCATATCCGCAGGCACAAAGGCATCCCGTGGCACCCTGGCCATGGCATCCATCACCCGGCTATCCAGCGCCTGCTTACCGAGCAGTTGCCGCGTATAGCGAACCTCCTGCTCGATCTCATCCAGCATCTGCTGCATGCCTAATTTATGCTGCGATTGCATTGTACTTCCCTCTGCTGATGATTTTTACAGTGAGCAAGCAGTTCAACCTGACGACACTCCAGTCAGCTACAAGCTTATTTATCTATTCAACTAAAATGCTGACGGGTACGATTGGCAAGTGCGACCAGCGAAAGCATAACGGGCACCTCAACCAGTACACCTACCACCGTTGCCAGTGCGGCACCCGAATTTAGACCGAACAGGCTGATTGCGACCGCAACTGCCAGTTCAAAAAAATTAGACGTACCTATCAGCGCTGCAGGTGCTGCAGTGTTGAATGGTACACGCCATAAATAAGCCCAGCCATAGGCAATAATAAATATGCCATAGCTCTGGATAAGTAGCGGCACGGCAATCAATCCAATAACCATGGGCTTCGCCAGAATGATCTGCGCCTGAAATCCAAACAACAGAACCACCGTTGCCAGCAAGCCCATAATAGAAAACGGCTTAACCATGGCAATGTAATGGCTGATGCGTTGATCATTATCTGCGCCGTCCAGTAATTTTCGAGTAAGATAACCCGCGGCTAGCGGGATTACCACATAGAGCACAACAGAAAGCAGTAGTGTTTTCCAGGGCACAACAATGTCGGTAACACCCAGCAGGAATGCCGCAATGGGTGCAAACGCAAATACCATAATAATGTCGTTTATAGACACCTGTACCAGCGTATAATTGGCATCACCACGTACCAGCTGACTCCACACAAATACCATCGCGGTACAGGGTGCAACCCCCAGCAGGATCATTCCGGCAATGTATTCCCGTGCAGACTGTGGATCGACAAGTCCTGCGAAAATATACTCAAAAAATAAAATACCAAGTGCTGCCATGGTAAAGGGTTTTATCAGCCAGTTGACTACCAGAGTAATGCACAGGCCTTTGGGCTTTTTACCGACATCTTTAAGCGATGAAAAATCGACATTGACCATCATCGGGTAAATCATGAGCCAGATAAAAACCGCAACCACAAGGTTAACGCTAGCATATTCTATCGTAGCAATAGACTCGAACAGGCCCGGCAAGACACTCCCAATACCGATACCAGCTGCAATACACAATGCAACCCACAATGACAGATAGCGCTCGAATAGCCCCATCGATGAGGCAGTATTATTGTGCATAAAAACTAGTTTCCTGTGTGGTTTTTACCAATCTGTAAGTTCAAAGCGCTTTTATATATTGAATCATTTTTTGTCGCATTATCTTATCGGGTAATTCGCCATATCCCGCCGCAATATTTTCACGCAGATGCTCCAGCTGCGAGGTTGCCGGTATGGCGCAGGTGACTGCAGAATGAGAGATGATAAATTTTAAAAAGAACTGTGCCCAGTTGTCACAGTCTATTTCCGCGCTCCATGGTGGTAATGGGTAGCTTTCAAAACGCTCAAACAGGCCGCCATGCTGAAATGGCCTGTTGATAATAACCGCTATACCCCTGTCTTTGGCCAGCGGCAATAAAATATTTTCAGCTTCACGATCCAGCATATTATAAGTAAACTGCACAAAATCCAGATCCTGCGTGCGCATAATATGCTCTAGCTCTTTATGGCGACGCCCGTGTGACGTGGTAACACCTACATAGCGAATGTCACCAGCCTGTTTCATTGCCTGTAAACTGGGCAAATGGGTCTCCCAGTCAAGCAGGTTATGCACCTGCATCAGGTCCAGCTTGTCTACTCCCCATAATCGACGTGACTGTTCCATTTGCAGGGAGCCCTGTCGATTACCGCTTGTCCAGACTTTAGTTGCAGAGAATAAGCGCTGGTGATTATTAATACGTTCCAGGCCTTTGCCTATCACTTCCTCGGCAGTTCCATACATGGGTGAAGAATCCAGCATCCCCCCGCCCTTTTGTAAAAACTCACGCAGCAGAGCAATGCGATTGTTCAGTACTTCGGTGTTGCCAATATCAATACCAAATGTAAGCCAGCTACCCAGGCCAATCGCCGGTATTTTTTCACCACTCGATGGGATAATACGTGTGTGCCTTGAATTAGCACTCGGTACGGAGAGTAAAGATGCATAGCTATGATTAGAGCTCACTGCCCAGCCTGACGTAGCGCTGATAATCGCCAGGTATTTAAGAAATTGTCTGCGTGTCATTGGCACGATAATCACCTGCAGTCAGTCATTAATAGCTATATTCTAGGGTACAGAAGCTGTGGTCACAATTCCCTCACTGGCAAACAATAAAAAAAACGGAGAGTTAGCAACCAGCCATTGCAGCTGGTTACAAATCTCTCCGTCGGTGTTATCAATTTATGAATCGACTTTATTTCAGATCAAAACGATCCAGCGTCATCACCTTGCTCCATGCGTTTACAAAGTCATTAACAAATTTCTCTTCGCCATCATTGGCCGCATAGACTTCAGCCACCGCACGCAGCTCCGAACTGGAACCAATCGCCAGGTCAACCGGGGTTGCAGTCCATTTCACCTTGCCGCTGCTGCGATCACGACCTTCGTAAATCGCTTCGTCTTTAGATGACTTCTGCCACTCGTTCGACATGTCGAGCAGGTTAACGAAGAAATCATTGCGCAGCTGGCCTGGCCTGTCGGTGAACACACCGTGGCTGGAGCCACCGGCATTGGCGTTGAGCACCCGCATACCACCAATCAGCACGGTCATCTCCGGCACAGTCAGATCCAGCGTAGCGGCCTTGTCCACCATCATATCCGCCGGTGAACGCAGACTCGCCTTGCTGTAGTAGTTACGGAATGCATCGGCTCTGGGTTCCAGTACTGCAAACGACTCGACATCGGTCTGTGCCTGGCTGGCATCGGTACGACCCGGCTTGAACGGAACCGTCACCTTGTAGCCTGCATCCTTAGCAGCCTTCTCGATGGCGGCAGCACCACCCGCAACAATCACATCCGCCAGTGATACTTTCTTGCCAGCGGACAGGCCCTTGTTAAAATCCTTCTGCACCGCTTCGAGTTTATCCAGCACTTTAGCAAGCGAGTTGGGATCGTTCACTTGCCAGTCTTTCTGTGGTACCAGACGCAGCCGTGCACCATTTGCACCGCCGCGCATATCGGTATCACGGAAGGACGCTGCCGATGCCCAGGCGGTTTTCACCAGCGCGGATACACTCAGCCCGGAATCCAGAATTTTCGCCTTAAGTTTCGCCGCATCTTTTTCATTGATTAGCTTGTGATCCACCTCGGGTACCGCATCCTGCCAGATCATCACCTCGGCGGGTACTTCATCACCCACATAACGTGCAGTCGGGCCCATATCACGGTGGGTCAGTTTGAACCAGGCACGGGCAAAAGCCTCATTAAAGGCATCCGCATCGTTGACAAAACGTTCGGCGATTTTGCGGTACGCCGGGTCTTCACGCAGCGACAGGTCGGTGGTGAGCATGGTAACCGGGTTCATCTTGCCCTTGATATGCGCATCGGGCACCGCCTTGCGCATGCCTTCATCTTTGGGAATCCACTGCACCGCACCGGCCGGGCTCTTGTCCTGCACCCATTCCTGCGCTAACAGGTTGGCAAGGAACGCCTGGCTCCATTGCGTTGGCGTGGGTGTCCAGGCGCCTTCCAGGCCACTGGTCACCGTATCTTCTGCATTGCCTTTACCACAGCGGTTAATCCAGCCCAGCCCCTGCTCTGTAATATCCGCAGCGCTCGGCTCAGGGCCCACACATTTCTGCGGACCGTGCGCGCCGTGAGTTTTACCCAGGGTGTGACCACCGGCAATCAGCGCGACGGTTTCTTCATCGTTCATCGCCATACGGCCAAAGGTCTCGCGGATATCGTGTGCCGCGGCCTTCGGGTCGTGACGCTTATGGGCTGCACCTTCAGGGTTCACATAAATCAGCCCCATCTGCACAGCGGCCAGCGGGTTTTCCAGCCCGCTTTTTTTGTCCTTGTAGCGCTTGTCATCGGCCATCCACACAGTTTCCGCACCCCAGTACACCATGTCGGGTTCCCAGTCATCGGCACGGCCACCGGCAAAACCCATTGTCTTAAAGCCGGAGTTTTCCAGCGCCACATTACCCGCCAGAATCATCAGGTCGGCCCATGACACACTGCGGCCGTATTTCTGTTTAACCGGCCACAGCAAACGACGCGCCTTGTCCAGATTGGCATTGTCGGGCCAGCTGTTCAGCGGCTCGAAACGTTGCTGACCACCGTCGGCACCACCCCGGCCATCCATCGTGCGGTAGGTACCGGCACTGTGCCAGGCCATACGAATAAATAGCGGGCCGTAGTTACCCCAGTCCGCCGGCCACCAGTCCTGCGAGGTGGTCATCAGCTTTTCAATATCTTTCTTCAGGGCTTTCTGGTCGACCTTGCTGAAGGCTTCAGCATAATCGAAGTCCTCACCGTAAGGGCTGGATTCAGGTGAATGCTGCCGCAGGGGTTCCAGGTTGATCCTGTCGGGCCACCAGAACTGGTTGGACTTTGCATCGCCTGCGGCGAATGCAGACGTGGCTGGTACGATGAGCGCGATCGACAGCATCGCCGACACCAGTGGTTTTCTTATTGGCATAATCATATTTCACCTTCTCTGCTTTGTTTATATTTATAATGCGTATCACTGGAAATCATTATCACTGCCATTTGCTGAACAGCGATTTAACCGTATTACGATTCCGCCAGAAAGTATTACCCTGAACAGGCAATGTATAAAATGAATTATTTCTATCGGCTTCATTGGAAATAACAATCAATAAGCCCTGTGAAAAACTGCCGGGATGAAAACCCGCACAGCCTATCGAAGCTAATGCCGGCAGGCTTTACAGAAGGTCGGCGTTGATTAACGCCGGTTGGAAAAAATAACCAATAGAAATTATAAGCTTACGCAGTAAATCAGCTTCTGCTAATGCAGGTTTTAAAAAAATAAAGCCGGTATCAACATGTAACGTTAATTATCAATGTCTATCTTAATCCGTGTTAATACAGATTTAGCCACTCGGACGCTGAACTGGTTTATAATCCGCGACCGAGCCATAAACACCGCGATGCATCACTTCAAACCCGTGACTGACCCACTCGACAGACTACCCCGCATTCTCAGGAAAAACCTGGAACAGAACCTGTGCACCTGCAATGAGGTGCCCAAAATCGATATCATCAATGCCATCGTCGATGGTGCAACAACGCTGGAAGCGATCAGGAAACAGACCTGGCCACCATGGGCAGTGGCTGCTGCAAGCAGCAGGTGGAACGACTGATTGAGTGTTTGTGTTATCGTCAGCCGAAAGCATAGCGATCAGCGAGTACGCAGCCCAGGTATCTGGTGGATCCGCTTCGCTTGATGCCACCCTACAGGTATTTTGTGGGCTGTTTTTTATGGGCCGCTTTCGTAGGCCGGATCAAACGAAGTGGATCCGGCATGTGTCTACAATTTCTCTACAGAGCCTGTTACGAATCAATTACTATTGAACTCTGAATTATCAAAAACATTTCGAGACAGGATTTAACGATGTTAATCCAGGCCCAGCAACTGCACTACGAGTATGAGGAAGCCGGTTCCCAGCATACGGTTCTGGACAATGTTGAGTTTACTATCCAGCAGGGTGAACGCGTGGCGTTGCTGGGCAGTAGTGGCTCGGGTAAGTCCACCTTGCTCAACCTGATTGGTGGCATTGATGCCCCCAGCCGTGGCCGCATTCAGATTGCTGACCAGGTGATCACCCGGCTACAGGAACCGGCATTAACGCGGTTTCGATGCCAGCATATTGGTTTTATTTATCAACAGTTCAACCTGATTCCTACACTGACTACGGCAGAAAACATTCTGTTACCACTGGAACTACTGCACTACTCTCCCGCCGATAAAGCTGAGCGCCTGGCGCACTGGCTGCAGACCATTGGCCTGCCTGATCGCGGCCAGAGCTTTCCCGACCAGTTATCCGGCGGTGAACAGCAACGCGTTGCCATCGCACGTGCGCTGATTCATCAGCCGACCCTGGTGCTGGCGGATGAGCCCACCGGTAACCTGGATGCCCGCACTGGCCGGCACATTCTTAACCTGCTGTTTGAACTGGCACAGCAACATCAACAAACCTTATTGATTGTTACCCACAGCAAAACGGTGGCCGACATGACAGATCGGCTGCTGGTACTACAGCAGGGCTCAATTCACAGCGGTGAACAGGAAGTTACATGGTAAGTCCTCCGCTCTGGGTTCGTGCCAGCTGGCGTTTCTTTACGCGCCACCCGTGGCAACTGGGGCTGACCTTACTCAGCATTGCCCTGGGCACTGCGGTGATTGTTGCAGTTGATCTTGCCAACATGACCGCCAGGCAATCCTTTGGTGAGTCGGTTTCACGTTTATCCGGCCCGATGACTCACGAGATAGTCGCGCCCCGGGGGGCGATACCGGAGACGCTATATACCCGGCTACGGGTTGAGTGGGGTTACCGTAATGCGGTGCCACTGGTGGAAGGCGCGGTGACCATTGCCGGGTTAAATTACACCCTGCTGGGGATAGATCCCTTTGCCTACCAGGCACAAACCCATCGCAATATAGGTGTTCCTGCTTCGGCGATACCGCGTTTACTCACCAACCCCAACAGTGTGCTGATATCCTCTACCCTGGCTAAACGTATCAACAAAGCCGTGGATGATGTGATTGAGTTACGCATTGGTGGCCGCGTAGTGGCTTTAACCATCATCGGGTTATTAGATGCCGAGCAGGATGCACGCCTGAATGAGGTGATACTCACCGACATTGGCAGTGCGCAGACGCTGTTGCAACAAACCGGTCAGCTTAGCCGTGTGCAATTACTGCTGAGTGAAGCAGAGGCCAGCCGTTTAGAAACACGACTACCCGGGTCGCTGCAACTGGTTTCGTTTGCACGCCAGCAACAAAGCTATACCCAGATGACGCGGGCGTTTAGCATTAACCTGACAGCCATGAGCCTGCTGGCAATGCTGGTGGGTGCATTCCTGGTGTACAACACGATGACCTTCTCGGTGCTGCAACGACGCCAGAGTTTTGCCATTACGCGCATGGTTGGCACCACCAGTGGCCAGTTATTCCGGCAGCTGCTGCTGGAAGCCGTGGTGCTTGGCCTGCTGGGTAGCATGCTTGGCGTGCTGCTGGGTATTGCCCTGGGACAGGGCCTGCTGGTGTTGATTAGCCAGACCATGTCGGACCTGTTTGTGACCGTGAATGCGGAGACGCTACGGGTGACACCGTTTCATATTGCCAGGGGCATTGGTATTACATTGTTTGCCGTTATAGCGGCAACACTGGCACCCGCACTGGAAGCGGCGCGGGTAAACCCGGTGCACGTGTACCGCGCTTCGCAGCTGGAACACAGCAGCAAACGCATGACCCGCTGGCTGTTACTGGCGGGTGTGTTATGCATGGCATTGAGCCCGTTATTAATAGCCGCCAGCAGCCGTGGACTGGTTACCGGTTTCAGTGCGCTGTTCCTGTTTATTATCGGTTACAGCCTGATGGTGCCTTCGCTATTGCGCCTGGTGTTGCACGGCCTGCAGGCGTTGCCGCTTATCAAATCCTTCAATCTGCGAATCGCGATTCGTAGTGTGCAGGCTTCGCTGAGCCGTACCGGGCTGGCGATTATTGCCCTGAGTATCGCGGTGTCGGCCACCATTGGCGTGAGTATTATGATCGGCTCGTTCCGTGCGAGCGTGGCTGACTGGCTGGAGCTCACCCTGCAAAGCGATATTTATATTTCAGCGGACAGTGAATCACGCATTAAACGCAGCCTTGATCCGCAATGGCTGCAACGGGTGCAGGCATTACCCCAGGTGGCTTCTGTTAGCACGGGCTACGATCAGCGCGTGAATATTGATGGCATCCCGGTGCCGATGCTGGTGCTGCAACCCGGTGAACAAAGCGCGCGTGGCTTTGAGTATATTGAGGGCGAAGCAGCAGAAGCCTGGCAAGCCTTTCTGAATGATGAAGTTATCCTGGTGTCTGAACCGTTTGCCTATCACCAGGAGGTGCATGCCGGTGACATGCTGGCAATTGAAAGTGGCCAGCAGGGGCTGATTAAGCTGCGCATCGCCGCGGTGTACCGCGACTACAGTGCCACCCAGGGCATGCTGGTGTTACCGCGCCGTGTGTATGACCGGTACTGGGATGACCCTGCCATCACCTCGCTGGGAGTGATGCTTAAAACTCATGCCGATAACGAGGCCGATAACAAGGCCGATGTTGCTGCGGTGATGCAGCAACTGCAAAGCCTGGCGGCGGAAATCGATGATGGTGTACTGGTCCGCTCGAACAGGATGATTCGTGATTATTCACTGGAAATATTTGACCGCACCTTTGCCATTACCCATGTGTTGCGCCTGCTGGTGGTGATAGTGGCCTTTGTCGGGGTGTTCAGTGCCCTGATGGCGCTGTTCCTCGAGAAAGGCCGTGACTATGCCATCCTGCGGGCAACCGGTGTGACCCCGGCACAGTTGCGCACCCAGGTGTTATGGCAGTCGGGGTTGATTGGCTTGCTGGCGGGTGTACTCGCGCTGCCGCTGGGCTGGTTGATGTCGGACATCCTGATTGAAGTGATTAACCGCCGCTCCTTTGGCTGGACCATGCATAGCGTGTTCTTTGTTAGCCTGCCATTCCAGGCCATGCTGTTATCGATTAGCGCAGCTTTACTGGCCAGCTGGTATCCGACACGGCGTATTGGCCGCATGTCATTACGTGAGGGTCTGCATGACTTATGATTAAACGGCTCTTTTTGTTATTGCGACTCTTTTTGCTATTGATGGTATCGGCTTTATTGGCCGCCTGTGAGCAAGCACCCGAGCCCTCCCAGCTGGACCTGCGTGCTGCACTGGGGGGTGAAGCCGGGGCCGGTTTTGAACGCGCGATTGAACCCGCAAACTTTCACTTTCCACAGGACCATGCCGCCCACCCGGGTTTTCGCAATGAGTGGTGGTATGTTACCGGTAACCTTAAAGACAGGGACGGCCATCGTTATGGCTACCAGGTAACCCTGTTTCGCATTGCGCTGTCGCCGCAACGGCCGGACAGTAAATCACAATGGGCAAGCAACCAGGTGTGGATGGCACATGTGGCGTTAACCGATGTGCATCTGCAGCAACACTGGCATGCACAACGCCTGTCCCGCGGTGCGCTTGAACTTGCCGGGCAAAGCACACAGCCCTTTCGTGTGTGGCTGGAAGACTGGCAGATTACCGGCGACGAAGATGGACGCTTTCCCTGGGCGATTGATGTAAAAACGGAACATTTTAATTTGCAATTGCAGTTACATAACACCAAACCGATTGTGTTGCAGGGTGATAATGGCCTGAGCCAGAAAAGCAGCGAGCCGGGTAACGCCTCTTACTATTATTCGATGACACGCCTGCAAACGAACGGCTCGCTTGAACGTGAAGGCAAACAACTTTCGGTTAGCGGCTGGTCGTGGCTGGACCGTGAGTGGAGCACCAGTGCGCTGGGTGAAAACCAGGTCGGCTGGGACTGGTTTTCCTTACAGCTGGACGATCAACAGGAGCTGATGTTCTATCAACTACGACAACAGGACGGCAGCCCCGACCCGCACAGTAGTGGCAAGTGGATTAAACCGGATGGCGACAGCCTGGCACTGACGCATAAAGACGTGGAATTAACACCGCTGAGATACTGGAAAGCCGAATCTGGCCGCAAGTACCCGGTGCTGTGGTCATTGAAACTGCCATCGAAAAACAAGTCATGGCGAATTGAGGCGATGCTTGATGACCAGGAAATGGCGACAGGCATTCATTACTGGGAAGGCAGCGTGAAAGTGGTTGATGCCACGACGGATAAGATTATCGGTTATGGCTATCTTGAGATGACGGGTTATTAGAACCAGCTGGATCCGCCTCGCTTGATGCCACCCTACTTAGGTTTTTGTGGGTCGGTTTTTGTGGGTCGGTTTTTGTGGGCCGGCTTTCGTAGGCCGGCTTTTCGTAGGCCGGGCAAAACGAAAGACCTGACCCCATACTTTACTCTTACAATAACGCATTAATAGAACAAATCTGGCCGATCAATTAATAAGATGAGCTATTACCTGGCAATGGGTATACATTAGTGCATAAGGCTTCACCACATTCTATGTTTCTAACGGACATGCCAGAAAGGAATGCAGCCTCCGCAGGGAATTTCGCATAACGCTTAATCCTGTAAGCGGCTGGTGACACTTCACAGGAGAACACCATGACACCCTCTTCCAACCACCCCTTTTAACCAGCTTACAGCACCTGGACTGATGAAAAACTGACGTTCCGGCGAGTGATACGGATCCGGCCTGTTTTTAGATGAACTAACTTCTTTATTACGACCACGCATCCCATTACGTGGAACTGCTGTTAGGTATATGAGATATAAGCAATAGACAGGGTCTAATAGCTTCATCATAAGTAAATACGTATTTATTCAGCTTTAGTTATAAACAAAGAAAACATACACATAAACCACCGTCTATATTCTGCAGACTAGAACTAGACAATAAATATACCGAGACATTAAAATGAAAGACAAAAACAACACCAGAAAAAAAGATGCATTTCCTAATAAAGGAATATTGATCAATAATGAAAATAAAAGCCAATGGATGACAAAACGGGTTGATGGAGCCTTACGATATATAAGTGACAATCCAATTTCAAAAACCAGTAAAATAAACACCATATTGCAATACAAAATCAACGCACAGGACTCAGAAACATTCAGCCTGGACATTGATGAGCGTCGTACAGAACTGGATAATCAGAAGTGGAGTCGTGAAAAGTCTCAGCAACTGGCGAAATCAGAAAACATAGACCTGAACGACGGGCACTGGGCAGTAATCAACTACCTGCGCAGTCACTATCTGCAGCAGGGTATACCAAAATACGCACGATCGCTGTCAAGAGAGCTAGATAAAGAATTTTCAATACAGGGCGGAAGCAAATATCTAAGAAACCTGTTCCCTCGCGGGCCGGTTACACAAGGTTCACGTCTTGCTAACCTGCGCACACCTCCAAATGCCACTGATGCTTCGTTTGGAACAAGTTACTAAAAAACTATTAATTATATGGACTTAGATTGTAATGCTTGCCATAGTGGCAAGCATGATTATTTTCTTTAATTAAATAAAGCCGCAAATAAATTAACATTGATTATAATATTAATTCAGACTTGTCACCGAGCCAGTCAAGTCTATTCGTCGGTAACACAACCGTGTGAGGCATCTTTAACTGACTTAATAAACTTATGAAGCGTACCCCGTGTCGCCTTATAAGCGGGCATTTCCCAGTCTGCTTTACGTTGCGCTAACTCATTATCCGTTAAATCAACCGATAAGCTGTTTGTATTTGCATCGACCGTGATCACATCACCGTTTTGAACAAGACCAATTGGACCGCCTTCCTGTGCTTCGGGTACAACATGTCCAATAATGAATCCATGTGAACCACCTGAGAAACGTCCATCAGTTATCATTGCAACATCTGCACCTAAACCCGCCCCCATAATGGCTGAAGTTGGGGTTAACATTTCCGGCATACCCGGCCCGCCTTTTGGTCCTTCATAACGAATAACAATCACATCACCTTTTTGAATCTCATTGTTCTCAAGACCGGCCATCATATCTTCTTCACAATCATAAACACGTGCAGGGCCAGTAAAAGTGAGCCCTTCTTTACCGGTGATTTTTGCAACTGAACCACCGGGTGCAAAGTTACCATTTAAGATACGGATATGCCCGGAATCTTTAATAGGATTATCTAAAGGCGAAATGATGTTCTGGCCGTCTTTTAACGCAGGTACGTCAGCCAGGTTTTCCGCAATGGTTTTTCCCGTTACTGTCATACAGTCACCGTTGATTAAACCGGCTTCAAGCAAATATTTCATTACCGCCGGAATACCACCAACAGCGTGTAAATCTTCCATTACATATTTACCACTTGGTTTAATATCAGCAATAAAAGGAACACGATCACTTACACTCTGGAAGTCTTCAATTTTTAACTCAACATCTACCGCACGCGCCATCGCAAGCAAGTGCAAGACAGCATTGGTTGAACCACCTAGTACCATCACCATGACGATGGCATTTTCAAATGCGTCACGTGTCATAATGTCACGCGGCTTAATATCTTTTTCCATTAAGTTCTTAAGCGCAGCACCTGCTCGAAGGCATTCATCTAATTTGTCCGGGTCCGTTGCTGGCGTACAGGAACTGTAGGGCAAACTCATACCCATCGCCTCAATCGCTGTGGCCATTGTATTTGCGGTATACATGCCGCCGCATGCACCTGCACCAGGGCAAGATTCTTTTACGATATTACTGCGCTCGTCTTCGTTAATCTTTCCTGTAATAAATTCACCGTAGCTCTGGAATGCAGAAACGATATCTAAACTTTTGCCGTGTGAATGGCCGGCACGAATTGTTCCGCCATAAACCATTAACGCGGGACGATTCAAGCGCCCCATGGCTATCAAGACGCCAGGCATATTTTTGTCACAACCCGGGATAGAAATATTACCGTCATACCATTGCGCACCCATTACGGTTTCAACAGAATCAGCGATAATTTCTCGTGATTGTAGTGAGTAGCACATACCATCAGTGCCCATGGAAATACCATCACTCACACCAATTGTATTAAAACGCATACCCACCATACCGGCTTTAACTACGCCTTTTTTTACAACTGCCGCAAAGTCATTCAAATGCATATTACAGGTGTTGCCTTCCCACCAGACACTTGAGATACCAATTTGAGGCTTTCTCATATCGTCTTCAGTCATTCCCGTGCCATAGAGCATCGCTTGTGATGCGCCCTGTGATTTTGGCTCGGTAATGCGCTTACTGAATTTGTTTAAGTCATCCTTTTTGTCACTCATGCAAAGCTCCCATTAGCTAATCTGGCGGCGGAAAAAATACTATTTAAATCCTGGAAAAACCGCATCACGGAGCAGCTAACTCTAATATTCAAAACAATTGCTTCCTGTCACCGATTGTTAATTCAGATTTACCAATGTGGATTAGCCATGATTCAAAGTTCATATTATTAATTATCTATTGGTTCTAAGGCCTCAACTAGCACAAGTAATTCATTGGTCACATGAATCAAGTCTTTGAGTAGTTGATAACTTATGTCTAGATTCCCTTCATATTCTGAAAGGTTGCGTTTTTTATGACACTGATCCAATACAAGCCACTTTTCTGTGTCCAAGTTTACTGTTTGCTGCAGACACTGAAAAACCAGAATGCGATTTTTCGAGCGGTAACCATGCCAACGTAACGCTGCAAGTGCGAGTGAATGTGCAGCACCATATGCCAATGAAAACTGGCTATCTTCCGAAATGTGCTGATTCTGAGCATCGGCCAGGCGGCGTTTGGCCGAGCTGACCATGCCATCAAATTCTTGTTGATCCGGTGGTTCAGCTTTGAGTTGCTTGGTTTTAACCAGGTTCTGTAAATTGTCTAATGTCATCGTCGCTTCCTTTCAACCATAACTTGGGTTGTTCAAAAATGCGCCTTAGAAACGCATTTTTATCCTGTAGTTTTTTCTCTATCTCATGCTGGCTGTAAATCGACGGATTAACAGGCCGTCCGAGCTCATTCCCTGCATTGATTAGCACTCTCATCACCTCAGTAAAGGATAATGACTCAGATGCAATAAAAACGTCAATATCACTCTCCGCCATTTCCTCACCTTTTGCAATTGAGCCAAACACAAAGGCAAAATCAATATTTGCATCAAGTGGTAAAAGTACGTGCTGAAGCACATCGACCAGGCCAAAGGTTTTACGCACGATACCCATTAACTCATGATATATCGGGCATTCAGGATTAGCCTGATAGTGGTGCTGGTTACCTACTTTGCGCATCTGCAATATACCAGCCGCCAACATCCGATCTAGCTCACGCTTAATCGTCGCCACGCCCATGCCAGTGGTTCGAATAATTTCTTTGGTATAGAAGGTTTTATCAACCTTACTGTATAAAAGGCCTAACACCTTTTGCTGTGTTGAGGTAAATAAGGCATCCGCGAGTAAAGACATAAACACACCTATAGTTCACAATATATGAACTATAGTTCATCTATTGTGAACTATCAATATTTTATTACCCAACCCGAGCTACTTTAGATAACACTATTTTTTTATTGGTATTTCATTACTGTCTGTATGGCACACGTTTACAGCTCTTCAATGTATATGCGATATTTTTTCGGCTATCCGGTGGATCCGCTTCGCTTGATGCCACCCTACGGAGGGTGTTGTGGGCCGCTTTGGTAGGCCGGATCAAACGAAGTGGATCCGGCGTGAAAAATCACAGGGGCCAGGCCATTCAATGTAAAACCAAAGACCTGACCCCCGTGCTTTCGTTAACTGATATTGCTATCAACGTCTATTTTCTTTTGATTTAATGACCCTGATGCTCTGCGCGACCAGCGCAAGAAAATAAACAGCATTGATCAATCCAACATTGAATACGATTATATCAAACGTTGTCACACCAGGAATCATTGGTGGTAATGACAGATAGGCCGCCATGCCTGTACCAAACATAAAATTTGGCCAGACACTGGAAGACCCTGTATTGCTATGTTTATTGGCTTTGCTTTTAGTCGCAAGTTCACTGGCATCTCTCTCCGCCTCTTCAAATGAAGCATCTACCTGGTTTATTGCATTCATGCCAGTTCTTCCCCTGTTAGTGAGGAGGCGTTGGGCAGTAAGCCAGTAGAGCTAAATGATTTCCCGGATAACTTACGCTTAATGATCTCAACAAGCCTGCAAAATGCCTTATCAATGGCACTGTATAAGTCCCTTTTTATTTCCGTAACATCCACACTCAGATGATTCGGCCCACGAACCTTTAAATGACAGCATTTATCCAGCCCGCCTTTATGGGGGCCATTGATATCTTCCAGGTAAACTTCAATTGTTTGAATGTCATTAAATTTTGAAGAGAGATCATTACATGTCTCATTTATAACTTTTTTCATGTCGAGTGAAATCGGCATGCGACGCACTGAAATTTGAATATTCATAGTAAGTCCTGCAATCAGTAAATATAATGTCGACCACGAACACTAAGCTTTACAGGCTTTGGTGCATGGCAGAGTTGTATATCTAAATTAGTGTTGCAGGCGGTGCGTGAGGGAATGAAAGAAGGTATCTTTGCTGTGCCGGAATGTTCGTAGAGTCAAACACCCAGCATGTGGCGATATGCTGTAGATCAGGATTAACTAACTGAAAATTAGTCGTAAGCTGGTGATTATCTGAATCAGTATCAGTAAAGTGACTGGAAACGTCTGCTATAAGGCTGGAAAAAGAACTAGTATCGTCAATTGTTGAGTTATTCTCAGATGCGAGCGCACTTTCCCCAAAAAGGGCTAAACCAGCTATAAAAATGCGTACCCAGATCAAATCTCTCATTAACTACTCTGCCAGTAATAATGCCATCAATAATGCTTATCTAAATTGATTTACAGGATATAGACACTCACTGATCCTGTCGGTTCAATCATCATATACAACCCCCTCAAAGATGTAAACACAGCATATAGTGACTAAAGTCATGTTTCTCTAGAAAATACAATCTGATAGAAGGACGTTATAAATCATTTTTACCATTTTATCCTGATTAAAGCGATTACCCTTGAAAGATGTAAATGGTAGTTTTATTGCAGCTCTTACGGGAGCAAGTGTTAATTCCAGGCTATTCAAAGAAAATCCAACCTGACCCGTATTTTGTCCCGAACCCAACTATACCGCATAATTCTAAACAGATCTTTCAAACACCTTTTCGCGGTGATACGCCAGATAATCTTGATGTTGTTTCGAGAGTTCTATTTTCATTCCATCTTGAATACCAAGCACGTCAGGTGATTCAATAAATTCAGAAGCTATTATTCTCCCTCTTTCATTGAAGCTGATATAACCAAGATCGAAAGCCTTATCAAGATTTGGTAGCAATAAAATACCATTGTACGTATCAAGTCGCTCCCTGTTGTTGGCATCTCGCCAAGGCTTAATATGTGAGGCCACAAGAAATTGAGTTGACTCATATCCTGTTACCGCACAACCCCTCCAGAACTTTATTAAATTCTCTCTAAATTTACCTTGACCTATACGCGTTCTAACCAACACAGATTTATCAGTCGCATTGATAGACGGGTCATGAATAATCTGGTCAATATCTTCCGAGACTTCAACCTGACAAGTCATAGACAGAAAATCTTTATAGCTGCTCAAGGCACAGCTATACATATTTTTTCCTATTGAATTTCTTTCCTTAAATACTGAATAGTTAACTAACTGTTCAGCAACACCCCTAAATGATGTATAAGATTGTATAGCTATTAGATTTTTCGAGCTGATGTTAGCATCTTGTGCCCAGGTTGAAATAGAACCCTTGATCGCACCAACATAATTAGTTGCTGTTTTTTCTGATTTTCCCATTGAAAGTAACCAACGATGAAACTGTACTGACAGATCTTCAAGATTCTCCAGCAGCAACTCCTTTACTTTTGGCCGTGTCAGATCGTTACGAAAATACTCATAAACCTCATCGTCCAAATAAGCATACTCAATGACGTCTAATAAAGATGACTTACTTGGTGTACCGCCAGCTTCTTTCAATCGATCAAAATCAGCTTGTTTTCCAGGCTTTATTTTAAAATGCCAAAAGCCATCATTATGCAGATGATAAAAAGGTTGGTTTATTTTTCTTACATCATTAAGCTTTTTCAGATGTTCGAAGTGGGTATTAAATGCTGACTCTAACTCATCATTGATAATGAACTGATTATCAGTAACCTGATGGCTACCGACTAAGTCCAGTACTGCAAACAACAAACAGACCTTATGGGGTTTAGGGTGTCCGCTCGATCGATCAACCTTCAATCCAGATAATTTATCTTCATAAAATGCACTGATCACTTGCCGTCACTCCAGTAAACCGCTTTATCCGGGATAATCCAACGTACTCCACCTCTAGGGTCTTCTATATCACCCTCATACCGTGGAATTAAGTGTATATGCAAATGCGCTACAGTTTGCCCTGCAGCTGCCCCGTCATTTATTCCTATATTAAAAGCATCTGGAGTAAACTCATTTTCTAGGCTCTCCTTTGATGATTCTATGAGTTCAAATAAGGCAGTACGTTCATCATTGGAAATATCAAAAAATGAACCGACGTGGCGCTTGGGAATAACAAGTGTATGACCTTCACTAATTGGATAACCATCTCTAATAACAAATGCCTGGTCATTTTCCTCAATAATACGAGAAGATTTAGTAGAAACTAGCTCACAGAAAGGGCACTTAAAGGACATCTAACAACAACGTACTTATAAAAATTTAAGAATTCATAGTTTATAGCTAACCTTATTCATCACGCAACAAGCCACTGTATAGATAACAAATAAGGACAAGACACGGTCATATGTATCTATAATATTAACAATAACTCGTACTAGCCTCCTCACACGCTGCCAAAGCAATATTTGGCAATCCACGACTTACTCATCCATAATATTCCTGTACTATCTAAGCACCTGGCCAGACATTAGCCTGCTATAAACAACACCATAATAATCAACGGAGAGTCTTGATGGGCACGTCAACCATAATAACCCTGATCGTCATAGGCGCGATCGTGCTGTATGTGATCGCGATTTTTAATCGCCTGGTGGCGCTGAAGAATCGCTTTAAGAACGCCTTTGCGCAGATCGAGGTTCAGCTGAAGCGGCGCTATGACCTGATTCCCAACCTGATTGAAACCGCCAAGGGCTATCTCAAGCACGAGCGAGAGACTCTGGATGCAGTGGTTCAGGCGCGTAATGCGGCATCCGAGGGCCTGAGCCAGGCGCATGATGACCCCGGTAATGCCCGTGCGATTGAAACCCTGGGGCGAGCGGAAGGCAACCTGGCGAGCGCCATGGGCCGTTTCAACCTGGTGATGGAAGCCTACCCGGATCTGAAAGCCAATCAGAACATGATGCAGCTCACCGAGGAACTCACCAGCACCGAAAACAAGGTGGCCTTTGCCCGCCAGGCATTCAACGATGCGGTGATGGCCTATAACACTTATAAACAGTCGTTTCCGCAGACGGTGTTTGTCGGCCTGTTCGGACACGGGCAGGATGCGAGCCTGCTGGAATTCGAGGACAGTGCGCAAATTCAGGCCGCGCCCAAAGTCTCGTTTTAATCCGCCTGGTTCACGCGTATGAATTTCTTCGAGGCGCAGGATCACGCACGTCGCCAGACCGGCTGGCTGGTGCTGCTGTTTGGCCTGGCGGTGGCCGGGCTGATTGTGCTCACCAACCTGCTGCTGCTTGTGGTGCTGACCTTTAGCCAGAACGGCCAGTTCATTCTCAGCCCCGAGCTGCTACTGCAACAGTTTCAGCTGGATGTCTTTCTCGGTGTGGCAATGGTGGTGCTGGCGCTGGTGTTTCTCGGCAGCCTGTACAAAACCCTGTCGTTGTCGGGCGGCGGTGCCAGTGTCGCCGAGATGCTCGGTGGACGGCAGATCAGTCGCGACAGCCGCGACCCGGCGGAACGCCAGCTGCTGAACGTGGTGGAGGAAATGGCGATCGCCGCGGGCATGCCGGTGCCGCCGGTGTTTCTGCTGGATGAACCCGGCATCAATGCCTTTGCCGCCGGCACCACGCCCAGTACCGCGGTGATCGGCATCACCCGGGGTGCACTGCAGGCCTTCAACCGCGACGAGCTGCAGGGTGTTATCGCGCACGAGTTCAGTCACATCTTCAACGGCGATATGCGCCTCAATATCCGTCTGATCGGCGTACTGCACGGCATTCTGTTACTGGGCCTGCTCGGCTATTACCTGTTACGCAGCAGCCGTTTCGTGCGCAGCTCGAATAACCGCGCCGGCGCCGCGATTGTGGCGATTCTGGCGCTGGGCGCGGGGCTGGTGGTGATCGGCTATGTCGGTCACTTCTTCGGCCAGATGATCAAAGCCAGAGTCAGTCGCCAGCGCGAATACCTGGCCGATGCCTCGGCGGTGCAGTTTACCCGCGATAAGCAGGGCATCGCCGGCGCGCTGAAAAAAATCGGCGGCGCCAGCCCAGGCACAAGCGATGGCTCACTGCTGGCCACACCCGCCGCGGCTGAATACAGCCATGCCTATTTTTCCGCGGGGGTGCGCGGGTTTACCCAGTCGCTGTTTGCCACCCATCCCCCACTGCCTGAGCGCATCAAGCGCATCGAGCCGGCATGGAATGGCAAGTACCTGGCGCCGGTGACAACAGCCGCAGCCGAGGTTTCAACTGGAGCCACAGACAAATCCGCTGCCATCCCCGGCATGCCCGGTGGCGTTGTGGGCGGCGCAATCATCGCCGCCGGCGTACTCAGCGCCGAGCAGATGGTTGACCGGGTGGGCACTGTGTCCGAACAGCAGCTCGGCACCGCGCGTGATATTCTGGCGGCAATCCCGGGCACATTACGTGACGCCGCCGCCGAGCCCTACGGTGCGCGGGCGGTGATTTATGCGCTGTTAATCGACGCCCGCGCCGAGGTGCAGCGCGAACAGCAGCGCCTGCTCGATGAGCTGGCGGATCCGCAGGTGGCCGCCACCCGTGAAGGCCTGATGGCGGACCTGCCCGCCCTGCCTGATTTTGCCCGACTGCCGCTGCTGGAGTTAACCCTGCCTGCGCTGCAGACCTTATCGCCTGAGCAATACCAGCGCTTTCGCCAGGTGGTACAGGCGCTGATTGCCGCGGATAAAAAGGTCAACCTGGCGGAATGGATAATGCAGCGGCTGGTGATTCAGCAACTGGACCTGCATTTCGGTTTGCGCAAACCTGCCAGAGCGGTGCATGGCAAGCTGAATATGCTGAAAGATGAGCTGCAGGTGCTGTTATCACTGATAGCCTACACCGAATATTCAGCCAGTGCAGACATCGCGGCCCTCGCTTTTGCCGCCGGTAGCAACCAGGCGGGTGAGCCCGAACTGAAGATTCTGCCGCGCGATGCACTGAACCTGAGCTCACTCGACAACGCGCTCGACACCCTGAATCAGCTCAAGCCACTGGCTAAGCCCCGCCTGCTCAAGGCCTGCGCTGCCTGTATTCTCTACGACGGTAAAACCACTATCCCCGCGCAGGAACTGCTGCGCACCATCGCCATCTGCCTGGACAGCCCGATGCCGTTGCTAACGACGTCCACATAATTCAGGGGCGAAGTAACTACTCGCGGTAGTTATTACTCTGGCCGCTAATTAGGCCCGAATAACTTTGTCGTGTTCTTTTACAAAAATCAAACAATTCATAATTCTTGTTTTTGACTAATTCCTATTAAAACAGTAGGTTATAAATATGGTGTATATATTGCTTTAGGTTTTTTAAATGAGAAAAAACCAATAAATGTATAAAAGGATAAAAACAATGAAAATCTGGAAGTTAGCCACAGCAGCTATTTTATTCTGTTTATCAACTAGCGTATTTGCGGCAAAATTGAACGTTCCTGATGATTTTCCAAATTCATTTTTCATGGATCTGCTTGCGGGCAATGTATTTGTTAGTGGTGGCGGATCGTTTGATATGTTTCCGAATGGCGAGGGAAGCCAGATCTACTTTGATGCCACAGCATTTGATAATGTAGGAACAGGCTATGGCACTTCCGATTTAACGCTTACTGGCGCTGATGATCTGAAAATATCTGACTTTACTTTCTTTAATACTGCAGGAAGTTTATTTGTAGATGGTAATGGCACAGGCACCCTGGTTGATAATGGTAATGGCACAGGTGAATGGACATTAGACATTCCGTTATATGCTATCTGGAATGATATTCGTATTGATTTTTCAGACTTTAACCTGTCTTCAAGTGCAAGCTATCAGTTAGGTGCTAATTTCTATGACCCTCTCACAGATCAATTTATAAATGAATTAAGTGGCACCTCCATGAGTTATGAAACAGGTGATACTTTTTTAGTTGGCCAGGGCGTGGTTACAGATACTACTAGTCCATTTTATGGTATCGAAATAACAATGGGCGTTTATGGTAATGACCCGGTGTTATCCGAAGTACCAGTTCCTGCTGCGGTGTGGTTATTTGGCTCTGGTCTAATTGGTTTGATAGGTGTTGCCAGGCGCAATAAAGCATAGAAGTTAAATCAATATCAATTATAAAAAGGCGACTTTATAAGTCGCCTTTTTATTTCGCGTTTAATGTTCAGGTTCGGTATTTATCTGCTCAGTAACTGGTGGATCCGCTTCGCTTGATGCCACCCTACGGTTGAACGCCCCGAATTGAGCCCCGGTTGGCCAACAATAGCTGTGTCGAATTTTCTTTCGATTTTTTAGCTTTAGCTCAATTTCTGTCTGACATTCTTTACATATTAATAATTAATGAAATACGTATGTTCGGCTATCTATCTAATAGTTAGGTGCTTTTTTATCAAGGCATGATTTTTGCTCTATGTTATTTCTAAAATAATACTTCGTCATCGTGACGAATAAATGAAAAAATGGAACCCTGAAATGCATATCAGAAACATTCTTAAGGCCGTTTCTTTACTCTCGGCGGTTGCAGTATTTTCACCGGCCCAGGCCGCCCTGTTCAGTTTTGCATGTATCACCAACAATTCAGGTGCGAACTGTGCCACCGGCGAGTCACAGCTGTTTGTTGAGGTGACAGATGCAGGCTCAAATCAGGTATTGTTTACTTTCACCAACACCGGCTCGAATTTATCTTCTATCGCCGATATCTACTTCGACGACGGTACCCTGCTGGGAATCGCATCCATCGATAATTCGAGCTCCGGTGTGAGTTTTAGCCAGGGCGCAAATCCGGGTAACCTTCCAGGTGGCAACTCGATAGGCTTTGAAACAACGATAGGCTTTCTTGCTGATTCAGATGCGCCAGTTCAGCCTAACGGTGTAAATCCAGGCGAATACCTGGGTATCACATTTAATCTGCTGTCAGGTGTCACTTATGCGGATACTATAACTGCAATGCAAACGGCTACCGATCTGCGCATTGGCATTCATGTACAGGGCTTTGCTGATGGCGGCAGCGAAAGCTTCGTCAATAATGTTACAGTCGTTCCCATCCCGGCTGCAGTCTGGCTGTTTGGTACCGGCCTTATCGGCCTGATGGGTGTTGCCAGGCGCAACAAAGCCTGAAAGTTAAATCAATATCAATTGTGGAAAGGCGGCCTATTGGTCGCCTTTTTTATTTCGCGATTAATTATTAAAGGCCAGTGGATAACCTGCTCGGTAACGAGTGGATCCGCTTCGCTTGATGCCACCCTACGGCTGATAAATGCCGTAGAATAATGCAGGCTCAGGCAAAAACATCCGGGCCTATCGCGGTCTGGGTTTCGCTATCTATGTCGATCACAAACGGCTTTTCATCTGCGCTGAAATCTTCGATGCTGTTCAGCTGTTTCTGCAGCACGGCCAGGTCAGCATCCGAGGCATCAGCTGAGCGTTGCCCCGTGCGTTGTATGATGCGTTGCTGCAGGGTTTCGGTGCGGGCGCTGAAGTTGAGGATATGAAAGGCAACGCTTTTAACGTCCGCCAGCTGTCGAAACTTTTCTCGCTGGTTTTGCCGCAGAAAAGTGGCATCAACAATCACGTTATAACCGGCATCAACAATCTGTGAGGCCAGCTCCAGCAGGTAGCCGTAGGTTTTCTCACTGTATTGCGCTGTGTAGATACCCTTCCCCGGTTCCGCGCTGGCACGCTCGGTGGCCTCTAACCCTGCCAGGCGTTTGCGTTCCACATCGGAGCGAATGCGAATGGCAGGCAGTTGCTCCAGCAATGGCTGGGTGAGTGTCGTCTTGCCCGAACCCGACAGGCCGCGGGCAATAATCAGGTGGCCCGCCTTCGTTTGCGTATAACTCTGCGCCAGTTGCAGGTAGGTCATCATTTCATCCTGCAGGCTGCTACGCTCGGCATCCTCAATGTCTTCCTGCCCGGCACGAATCGCCGCCACCTTGGCGCGCACCAGCGCACGATACACCAGGTAAAACGGTAACAGTGCAGTTCCGGCATAGTCACCGCTGAGTTCCAGGTAGCCGTTGAGAAAGCGCTGCGCCAGTGCCGGCTGCTGCCGGTCCTGCAGATCCATCACCAGAAAGGCCACTTCACTGATTACATCGATCCAGCGCAGACTGGCATTAAACTCGATGCCATCGAAGGCCACTGTCTGATCGTCAATCCACGCCAGGTTTCGCAGATGCATATCGCCGTGGCACTCGCGGATAAAGCCCTGTTGTTTGCGCTGTGACAGCTGTGTTCGCAGCTGCTGGTATTCCGCTGTTGACCAGGCCTGCAATTCATCCAGCAGTGTTGGCTGCTTCGGCGTTAGCCGGGACTGGCGTATCTGGCTGAAGTTTTCCTCAACCGGCTGCATCACCTGCGCCGCTTCACCGTAGTTATCATCGGCACCGGCAACGGCAATCTGCTGATGGAATTCAGCCACCAGCCGGGCAAAGGCATCCATATGTGACGCCGTCAGACCATCGCTTTCCAGCAGATGATCCAGCTGGGCTGCCTGTGGGAACTGGCGCATTTTCACCGCATATTCAATCGCCTCACCGTCGCCGTCCAGTTCTGGCCTCGTTGTACTGCCGCTGATGGGCACAACGCTCAGGTAAATGGATGGCGCGGTGCGCCGGTTCAGTCGCAGTTCTTCTTCACAATAGAACTTGCGCTGCGACAGCGAGGAAAAATCAAGAAAGCCGAGGTTAATGGGTTTTTTTATCTTGTAGGCACAGGGTCCGGTAAGTATCACCCAGGAGATATGGGTTTCAATTAACTGCAGCTCTGTCACTGGATGCGGGTACAGTTCCGCTCTGAGCAGGGATGAAATTAACTCGGATGATGTAGATGGGTTTTCAGAGGGCTGACTCATATGACTATTCTGCTCGATATATGAGCCGAATAACAGGTCTTAATCGGCTCATATGGAAATCTGGGCGTGGTTTCAGGCAAGCATATAAATAAATAATTTTATGACTTCTTATAAAATAAGATTATAAAACGGGTCTATTATCGGCTTAATATAGTAACAGGTAGTCACAAAAACTGATCACATCACACGAGGAGGTGCATTATGGATATGTCACCCACACTGTTAAACCAGCTGGTACGGCAGAAAGTTCCCTATGTTACCGTTCATCATCGACCCTCTGTCTCCAGTCTGAACACTGCACACACTGCACACATACCCGCAAAAAACCTGGTGAAGTCAGTGCTATTGCACGATGCTCAGGGTTATATGATGGCACTGGTGCCATCCAATCGATATGTGTATATCAGCAAACTCAATGACCTGTTAAATCGCAATCTGCAACTGGCGAGTGAAGATGAATGCAGAGAACTGTTCAACGACTGTGAATCCGGTGCGATTCCACCGGTTGGCACAGCCTATGGCATACAGACCGTCATTGACGAGGACCTGCAGGATTGCAATGATATTTATATAGAAAGCGGCAACCATGAGGATCTGATTCACATGAGTGGCGAGGCGTTTCATAAGTTGCTGCCCAACTGTTCTTATGTGGATATAACCGTTCATTGATATTGACCGGTTGGCCAGCGCTTTAAATTCAACGTCTGCAATGGTAGCCCTTTTAAAGCGCTGGCCTACTCATTCATCAAATGTGGCCTGGCAGACCAGACACTGGTTTGATTACAGCCGCTTGGCTGTTTCAAAAATCCTGCACCATCAGAAGTGGTTAGCTCAATATCGATCGATCACCTGAATCTTCACACTCACACCATCGTCTACATCATCATTCGGATGGTTAATGACCATGTTGCCTTCATTCAAGCCTTCAACAATCTGCGCGGTCAGCCCATTGCGTTGCCCGACTTCTACGGGCTGCCGATGCGCCTGATTGTCTTTTACCAGGAATACGGCCCAGCCATTGTTATAACGGAACAGGCTGCTGGCAGGAACCTGCAAGACATCTTCCTCATGCCAGAGGATAAAGCGCGCTTCAACACGGTAACCATCACCCAGGCTTTGTAATTGTTCTGGCGGTGAGGTGAAGTCTGAAATAACCAGCACCCGCTGCTCTTCTACACCCAGAGCAGATGTTTTGGTGAAACCAACCGGTTCGACATTACGCACCGTGCCCTCTAACGGCTGTTCACCGCCCCAGCGCTCAAACAGAACGTTCATGCCGGGTTTTATTTTGACTGCATCGGCGGATAAGACATCGACTTCAACTTCCAGCACGGCTGGATCACCCACTTCCATCAGCGGCGCACCGGTGGTAACCGGCCCGGCACATTTATGTTCGACTTTGAGAATTCTGCCGGTAATGGGTGAACGCACTTTAATGCGTTCTGCGGCTTGTGGTGTCTGGCCTGTTTTATAATCGATCACACTCTTCGCGGCGTTCAGTTCATAACGTGCAACCTCCACATTGAAATCGGCAGAGCGTTGATTGGCGGCGGCGGTATTATCTGCAGCGACTGCCCTGTCATAGGCATCCCTTGAAATGAGGTTCTTTTGCATCAGCGGTTGCAGACGTTTCAGTTCGTTTTTGGCCAGTTGGGCCGTGGCGGCCGCGGCACGTGCCCGTTCTTCTGCAGCACGCAGCGCAGATTTTGCTGCCTCCACTTTTGCGCTGGCCTGGGCAAGACTGCGCGCATCGAGGATTTGTGAATCCAGCGGCGTGATACTCAGTAAAACCTGATCCTGCTCAACTGCATCGCCTACATTGAGATTCACACGACAGGTAACGCCGCTGACAGGTGCCGCAATCACATAACGGTCAATCACTCGTGTGCGTCCTTCTTCTTCTATGCTCACTGTGAGTGGTGCGCGTTTTACCTCTTTTACTTCAACCATCACCGGTTGCGGCCAGAATCCCCAGGCGAGCAACAGTGTAAGCGTTACAGCAATAACACTAATGACAGGATGATTTCGCAACAGTGTAAACATCATCTATTCCCTGGTCTTGAGTACGGCCACCATATCAAGATGGGCGATATTACGCCAGATCATAATGGCTGAAAGTATGGATGACACTATCACCACCAGTGCTGAGAAGGCATACACATTCGGCGCCAGCACCAGTTCGATACGATAAAGGTCAGAGCCGAATGCATGGGCAAGGTAGGCACATAGACCATAACCGAATACAAAGCCCACGGGAATGGCAGCCAGTGTCAGCAGCGCCTGTTCACCGAGTAAAATATAGGCGACTTCACCGCGATGAAACCCCAGTACACGTAAGCTGGCGAGTTCACGATTACGTTCCGACAATGCAATGCGCATGCTGTTATAAATAACACCAAAGGCAATCACACCGCCCAGCATGGTTGTGATAAATGTAAAAAACAGCACTGTCTGCGCCAGGGTTTCATAGAACGACCTGATAGCGGATTTCTGTTCGACTACACCGGCGATGCGTGGCATGTTTTTCAACTCTCTATAAATACTTTTCAGATACCGCGAATCGACATTCATCCAGACCCCGGAAATGGCATCACCTTCTTTTAGCAGTCGATTCAGCGATTCACGTTGCATATAAGCATTCACCCCCAGGTACTCCCTGGCCAGACCCACCACCGGCACCTGAACCACGGAGCGATTACCTTCGAGGATTTCAATGGTGAGCATATCACCGGGTTTAATATGCAGCAGTTCCGCCAGGTAGTCGGTGAGAATAATACCCTGTTGCGGCAAATCGATGCGTTGCAGGTTGGTGTCCAGTAGACGCATTAACTGACCATTCCCCTGTATACCTTTCACCGCAGTTCGATAGGAGCGGTGCTCAAATAACAACTTCGCCGGCACTTCACGAAAGGCTTCGGCATGTTGCACACCCTGTAAACTGTGCAGTGAATACAGCGACCGCTGTGAAGTTGGTTCGGTATAAATAGCCGTTAAATCACTGGTATGACTCATGCCAAACTGTACCCTGACCATACGATCGATTGCGCCTTCCTGAAAGCCACCGATCATCATGGTAGCGCTGGCCATGCTGATACCCAGCATGGTGAGTATCGACTTTAAAGGATGACGTTCGATATGCCGCAGTATCATGCGTGTGGGTTGCGAAAACCAGCGTTGCAGACCGAGCTTTTCCACCAGGGTCGCATGGTACATAACCGGCGGTTCCGGTCGCATGCCTTTGGCAGGCGGCAGGCGTGCAGCAGCGGAAACCGCATATAGCGTACCCAGTATGGCTGTTGTCATACAGATCAACGCAGCCGCTATTATCACCTGTGGTTTGAGCACATAGATAATGTAGGGGAAGCTGTAGAAATCCATGTAGAGGTTACTCATCCCTTTGCCCATCCAGATGCCGACACCAATGCCGATAACAACCCCCAGACTTACAATCATTAATATCAGCTTGGTGTAATGCAAACCCACCGCGAAGTTACTGTAACCAAATGCCTTGAGCCCGGCGATTTGCTCACGCTGCAAACTGATGAGCCGGCTGGTGACCACATTAAGTAAAAAGGCAGCCACGCCAAAAAAAATAATGGGAAAAATGGTGGCGATGGTTTTTTGCTGTTTCAGTTCTTCGCTTATAAAGCGATTGGAGAACTGGTTTTCCCGCGAATAGGCACCCACCCCACCATAGGGTTTGAGAATTTCGTCCAGACGATCGATAACATCCTGTTCGTTGGTCCCCCTGCTCAGGGTTAAGCTGACATCATTAAACGCGCCGTCCATATCGTAGGCAGTGGCCAGTGGTTTGCGTGCAATCCATAACACACCATAGCGTTTATAATCGGGAAACATGGCCCCGGGGGCAATCTGATAAATATATTCCGGTGAATGGGCATGACCGACCACCGTCAGTTGTTTACGACGGCCATTAATGGTTGCATGGAGTTTGTCACCCGGTTGCAGATTATGCGCATTGGCGAATTCCTCACTGAGTAACACTTCGTTATCACGTCCCGGCTCTAACAGGCGCCCGCTGCGCAAATAGGGCTGGTTTAGTAAGCCACGGCTGTTATCGGGCAATGATAACAGGTGCGCACTGACCGGATCATCAAAGCCCTCTACATCAATATTCACATAGGCGACGACACGGGTTTCCACCTTATCGATACCGGGTATTTCCTCGATTCTTTGTACCACTGCCAGTGGTGCTCGCTTGAGTGATGCAAACACATGGGCAAAGTGATTGCTACGGTAGTAATCTGCACGGGTTTCATATAATGAATCGACAGTGCTCATCGACATAATGAAAATGCTCACACCTCCGACAATCACCATGGCGATTGCCAGTGCCTGCATGCGCATGCCCCACAGTTCCCGCCAGAGTTTTATGTCGATGGCTTTCATTGCATGATCACCAGCTTAACTCGCGGGGTTCCAGCCGGCTTTCGTTCACCTTTGTTTCGATAATACGACCGTCCGCCAGATAAATAACCCGGTTCGCCATCTGTGCAATGCCCGCATTGTGTGTAATCACCGCGGTGGTAGTCCCCATTTCCTGATTAACACGCTGCAGCGCTTCCAGCACCACAATGCCGGTTTTTGAATCCAGCGCGCCGGTGGGTTCATCGCATAGCAGCACATCCGGTTGCTTGGCAATGGCGCGTGCAATCGCCACGCGTTGTTGTTCACCGCCGGACAGTTGCGCCGGAAAATGCTCCAGTCGCTCACCCAGGCCGACCAGGTTTAACGCATCCTCCGGCGACATCGGTGTTCTGGCAATTTCGGTGACCACCGCGACGTTTTCACGTGCGGTAAGGCTGGGTATTAAATTGTAGAACTGGAATACAAAACCGACATGGTAACGACGATATTCGGTGAGTTCGCTTTCTGTGGCACGGGTGAGATCACGGTCGCCATAAAGCACGTGACCGCCAGTGGGGGTATCCAGCCCGCCAAGAATATTCAACAAGGTGGATTTGCCGCTACCGGAGGCGCCCAGCAGCACGGTGAATTCGCCACTGTAAAGATCCAGATCCACACCACGCAAGGCATGCACCTGTACTTCGCCCATCTGGTATATTTTGGTGACATCATGAACATGAAACACCACGCCTGTCTGTAGTGCTTCATGTGAAGTAGATTTATCAGTAGACATGCAGCAACTCCAGAGCTAAAGAGAAGTATAAAGATCCTTTCAAGGCATAGTCAAACACAGACATTCCGTTCGCCATCTTGTCCCTCTGCTTCCAGTCAGTTCATACCTGAGACACCAACTCACATCGACGCAACCTGGAGCCAGATAAATCCACTGCTGCCTGCCCTATAGATGACATGCTTGCAGTAGTTTAACTTGAGGGTTTGAGGCGAATAAGGCATGCTATTCGGCTCACGCTACTCAGCGTCGAGGCTATTGTGGCTCAGCCATGATGCGTTTGACTCCCTTTTCGGTGACGGCTTCCACCGTGAAGCGATAGCCACCGAACGTGATCGACTCACCCGGTCTGGGAAGATGGCGCAATTGTGCCATCATCAAACCGCCAATCGTGTGCGAATGAGAATGCGGCAGCGTAATCCCCAGCGCTTCGATAAGAACGGAGAGCAATACTCTGCCATCAATACGGTAGCGTCCATTGCCAAGATCTTCGATAACCGCCTGGTAATGGGACTCATGTGCCTCAAAGTTGTATCCCAGATTGACCACCTCGCCGAGAACCTGCTCAAGAAGATCTTCAAGCGTTACCATGCCGATGGCTGAACCGAACTCATCCACAACAATCGCCATGTGGTCATCGCGTTGCTGCAGTTCGGCAAGCAGTTCGTCCAGCGGCTGGTTCTCCACCACGTAGAGCGCCGGTTTGATCAAGTCTGCAAGCGAATGCTCGGGCAGCTCCGGGTCCATCAGATCCCAGATATCCAGTGCCAGTACACCGAGAATCTGCCCCGGTTCGTCTTCATACACCGGCAAGCGAAAATAGCCATGCTGGCGCGCTATGCTAATCGCCTCGCTGCTGCTCTGGCGATGGCTCAACATGGTCACCTCGGCAATTGGCAGCATCACCTCACCCACCGTTTTTTCTGCGAACTTCACTGCGCGCAACAACCTGTCACGATCGAACACATCCACATTAGCCGCCTGCTCGGCACTTTCCAGCATCATGCGTACCTGATCACGCGTCATAAAGGGACTCTGCTGGGATGCCTTAACCCCAGCCAGCCGCACTACTAACCGTGCCAGCCTGGAAAAGACCCAGACCACCGGGTAAAACAGTAACGAAAAAAAGTGCAATGGGCCGATGATTCGAGGTGCCAGCTGGTCTGCTTTCTGCTGGTATACGCTCTTGGGAACCACCTCACCGAAGATCAGAAACAGTGGGGTATAAAACAGAAAAGCAATAATGTCGCCGTAGGGTCCAAACCATTCGATCATTAGCAGTGTACCGAGTGTGGTCAGCGTCACCAGCGAGGCGTTGGTCCCCACCAGCGTGGTACCGAGTAGCACTTCAGGATGGCGGAACATTCGCAACACATGCTGCGCCCCCTTGTGGCCGTTTGCCGCCAGGTGACGCAGTTTCAACTTGTCAGCATTGACCAGCGCAATTTCGGAGCCCGAGAAGAACCCCTGCAGTAGCAACAACGCGATCATTGCCAGGATAACTAACAGTGTCTCAATCATTGTTATCTCCCTCGTGCAGATTAGTTTTTACGTCATGCAGCTCTGCATCACCTGCTTCAGGAGATTTTTCTACACGGTGTTTTTCAGGCATGGCGCGCAATCTGGCAATACGGTGACCCTCGGTTGATATTACCTGCAGGCGCACGCCCTCGACGACAACCTCATCGCCGCTAAGTGGCGGCCTGTCAAGATGACGCAGGACAACGCCGCTGATCGTTGTCATGCGAGGGTCTTCAATACCGAAATGGGTGATTGCATTGAAGTCGCCCAGTTTCATTCCACCATCGACCTCAAACACGCCATTCTCAGGCTCACTGAACAGCTCACGTAATGGTTCCTCGCCACTGGCATGGCCGAAAATGAAGTTGACCAGCCCCTTGAGCGTCACCAGTCCGTCCACTCCACCGAACTCATTCAGCACGATTGCTGCATGGGACTTGTGCTGCAGGAAAAACTCGAACAACTCATCGACCTTCCTGGTGGGTGATACCATCGTCACCGGATGCAGCAGTTGTTGCGTCTGCATGCTGGAGAAATCTGCTCCTTCCAGTGCCAGGTGCATCACATCCTCCGCATGGATCATTCCCAGCAGGGTGTCACGGTGCTCGTGATAGACAGGGATTCGACGGTGCCGCATTCGTCTCACCTGCTCGACCATCTCCGGTACACTGAGTGCAGAACTGATAAAAGCGACACGGGTACGGGGGATCATTATCTCAACCACTTCAGTCGTGCCTGCCGCCAGAAGGTTATCGATGAGGATGCGTTCGGTCGCGTTCAGCTCGCCGTGTTCCACCACCTCTTCCACCATAGTGCGAAACTCATCAAGGTGAAGAATATTTTCCGGCGTCTTCTCCGGCCCAACCAGCAGAGTGGTGACTCTTTCTGACAGCAGGCGCACCAGCCAGCGAAACGGTGCGACCAGTTTGACCCACCAGGACATGGGTCTCGCAATGATACGGGTACTGATTGAAACCGGGTTCGTCACGGCGATGGTCTTGGGGGTAACCTCACCGAAAAGCAACAGCAGCGGCACCATGATCAGCACATTGAGTAGCACCACCTGCTCCTCGCTATAGAGATGCACCAGAATCCCGGTCATATTCGCCGCTGCGGCCACATTGATAATCTCATTACCACAGAGAATAGAGATGATCAGACGTCGTGGTTGATCTAACAGTGCATGCAATGTATCGGCCTGTGGATTTCGCTGCCGCTGCAGTTCCCTCAGTTCCAGCCGGGAGAGAGAAAAGAGTGCAGTCTCCGAGCTGGAGAAGAAAGCGGACGCAACGAGCAACAAACACTGCAGCACAATACGGATAATCATATCCGTCTCGGTTAAACGCGCCGGATCAAAAGCCAGCAATGCAAGTAGTGCTTGCCACAGGCTCAACACCTCCTGAAAAACACTTTCCATATATCCTCGCGAGTAAGTTTAGTTCATGACCAGCATAACAAAATCAGGCAGTGGCTAACTTGATGCTTGCGGGTGACGCACCGCGCAGTAACCGCCCCAGTATATCGCTGCCGGTAATCACTCGCCGCTGTTCGGACCAGACCAGCACCAGATCATGCTTGATCTCATCGCCCGCCTCCTGCACACCCGATGCCATCATCTTCGTCAACACGCTTCCAAGCAGCATTCTCGTATCATGCACAATCACCGGGTAGTGACAGTACTTGCGTGGGCTGACACCCCCTCCAGCGAAAAAGACATCACGCAGAAACTCGTTGGCATTCATCACAAGTGATGGCGCCCCCTCGGCACTGGTAAAGATAACCCACTTCTTGCCCGATGCATTGACCGCCTGGATAAAAGGATCATCAGCGATATCGCTAAAATCGGGGAATACAGGATAGCCATTACGGTGGGGCAGCTCGATAATACTCAGTGGATCAACTTTCTCCCCCTCCTGAGTCACCAGCAGATCATCCAGCGCCAGGAAGTTCATCGCCCCGACCCCTTCCAGCCGGTCAATATCACTCTCCTCTGATGCCACATGTTTTTCCAGCAGGGTACGTATGTCCTTTTCACGGTAATACTGTAGCCCTTCCTTTCCCAGCACCCAGTCCAGTATCAGTGCAGAAGGTTTTGCCACCGGATAAAGAACAACCTGATAGAAACGAAGCACGGGCGCCAGCAGCGAGCCGGTCTGCAGCGCATTGCGTGAAAAGTAGGCCTGCGGTGTAATTTCACCAAAGAACGTGATGAACACGGTTGAGAAGAGAAACGCTGTAACGCCAGTGAGTACAGAATTTGACAACATGGCAAGCAGCACATTAACGCTGACATTGCCCCACAGGATAGTCGTCAGCAAAAAGTTGGCATCCTGACGCAAACGCAGGATCCTCTTCGCCGGCTTACTGCCAGTGCTGGCCTCAACCTCCAGTCGCATCCGACTGATACCAAAAAGCGCAAGATTCAGACCCGAGAACATGGCTGACTGGCTAATACAGATGGCTATGCCCAGCCAGACAAGCCCTTCCCCTTCAAGTATTCCACTCATAGCTCCGCCACCACCTCGCTATTCACCGCTACGCAAAGAATCTCGATATTATCAGACATTAACCACGGGCGCCGAGCCGGACTATCGGGCAAAATATGGCACTCCACGCACGCCGGACACTGCAACAACTGCTGCCGGACTATCGTGCACAGGCGCTCGATCTACGCGGTTTTTCCCGAGCGCCGTCACCTGTTGCCTGAAGCTCAGGTATTTATCGACTTTATGAAACAGCGAATCACAGACTCACCTTACTGGAATTAGCCAGGCCAATGCGTCACACAGCGGCCTTATAGAGCAATCTTCGACTAAATAAGCCTTAACAAATAATAATGTATATTATTAGATATATATTTTAAGTAATTGTTTTTATTAATATTACAGGATCATTCTCTGGCTTTATATCAATAACAGCACTGTCCCGCAATCATTCATAGCATAATCAGTCACACCACAAAACAACCTCGATAAAAGCGAACTATATGCACAAACAGGATTCAAATATGAGAATATTAGCCAACAGGCATATCCAGGGATTTATAATTTAAACAACCGACTTATCGCCACTAAACAGGCATGTAAATTACTACCTACAAACAGACCAGACACCAGTAATGAATAGTTCACCGACACCCAGCCAGAACCCACAGTCACACAAACCTCGCCCGATGGTCGACCTTTTAATCAGCATCCTGATACCCTCTTTTATCCTGATGAAAATGAGTGATGCTGAACAGCTTGGCGCAAGCGGCGCACTCATTGTTGCGCTCGCTTTTCCACTGGGCTGGGGCCTGTTTGAACTGGTCAAGTACAGAAAATTTAATTTTATTGCCCTGCTTGGCCTGATCAGTGTGGTATTAACCGGTGGTATCGGCCTGCTGCAGCTCGATACACAATGGCTGGCCATTAAGGAAGCGGCTATTCCGGGAATAATTGGTATCGCCATATTAATTTCCACACGCACCCGCTACCCGTTAATAAAAACCCTGATATACAATCCGAAATTCATCAATGTCGATGAGATTCAGCAGATACTCGAACAGCAGAATAATCGTGCGGCATTTGAAAGCCGTTTACTGAATGCCACTTATCTGTTGAGCAGCACATTTCTATTTTCATCGGTGATGAATTACCTGCTTGCCAGGTGGATCGTCACCAGCCCAGGTGGCAGTGCGGCATTCAATGAAGAACTGGGGCGGATGACTCTGCTTAGCTATCCAGTGATTGCAATTCCCTCTATGCTGATGATGATGGCGATTATGTATTATTTATGGCGCAGCATTCATGGCATGACCGGCCTGCCACTGGAAAAAATCTTTATTTCACAGCCAACAGAAAATAAAAATTGATATCGATGATACGCGCCCCCCTGCAGGCATTCATTGAGCACCCGCGTGTACAGAATGCGATTATCATACTGATACTGATTAATGCCGTATTCCTCGGCATGGAAACGTCAGACAGCATTATGCAACGGGCCGGGCAATTCATCCTGACGGTTGATCGGATCATCCTCGCAATCTTTGTTATCGAAATTACAATCCGCATCTATGTGTATAGACGCGAGTTCTGGCGTGACCCGTGGAGCCTGTTTGATTTTAGCGTGGTCGCCATTGCATTGATTCCGGCTTCAGGCCCTTTCGCTGTATTGCGTGCCTTGCGGGTGCTTCGAGTTTTACGCCTGCTAACCATGGTGCCGTCAATGCGTAGAGTCGTCGGCGCGCTGTTAGCCGCGATACCAGGGCTGGGCGCCATCGGGCTGATGTTGCTGATTTTTTATTACGTGTTTGCGGTTATCGCAACCAACCTGTTTGGTTCTGCATACCCGGAATGGTTTGGTACCCTGGGCAAATCATTCTATACCCTGTTTCAGATCATGACCCTGGAAAGCTGGTCTATGGGTATAGTGCGCCCCGTAATGCAAAGCTTCCCTTATGCCTGGGCATTTTTCGTGCCGTTTATTCTGATTGCCACCTTTACCATGCTGAACCTGTTTATCGCCATCATCGTGAGTGCGATGCAAAGTTACAGCGAGGAAGAACATAAGGAAACCGTTGATGCAGTAAAGGCAACGCAGGATCACATTGAGACAGATCTGCATAAAGAAGTACAGTTGTTGCGAAGCGAAATCAGCGAACTCAAGCAGATAATGCAGGGCAGCTCTGACTAATCCAGGCAGCTATTAAGTCAACCCGATCAATTAGCCCCGTTTAACAATGAGAAGAGTCATTATGTTTGTCAGGTTTTATAGTATTTTACTACTAATCGTGATGCTACAGGCGTGTACAGAGGTTCCTTATAACAATCTGGATAACAAACAGTTAAAAACCATGCTTGAACAGGACGTGTCGATTTTTGATGTGAGGCGCCCGGACGAATGGCGTCAGACCGGTGTCATAGAAGGCAGTAAATTACTCACCTTTGTTAACGCAAACGGAAGAATAAACCCGGAATTCATGAGCCGCTTCACCGCTACTGTGAGCAAAGATGACCCTGTTATTCTGATTTGCCGAACCGGCAACCGCACCAGCCACCTGGCCCGACACCTGGTTGAAGAAATGGGTTACACCAATGTATATAACGTGCGTAATGGCATTATGCAGTGGATAAGAGATCACCAGCCGGTAAAGCATCTATAGTTAATATTCAGGCGACGCCCAGGAACATATCAATTCGCACTGTTTTAGCTGACTTTTTGCACCTTGGTTTCAGCTACTTTAAGGAACCGAACCGGCATTAATATTACATGGTTTTAATTCTCAGGTAAATTCAGACACCAGAACATTAGCCACAGCATCAGTCATTCCATTTGCTGAAATACTGTTTAAGCCGTTCCACCGTGTGACGCCATTTTGGTGCTGTGGGCTGGCAAACGGTATTCTGATTACCAAACAATCCTGCTTTATTGACTGCCTCAGATTTCGTGGCTCACTGTTTGTTTTTAATATTTTTCAAATATTCAATTAATTCATGCACTTGCGTGGAGGGATTATCGGTGCCGTTTGCCTGTGCTGTCTGCCATGACCGTATTGCATTCTGGGTCGCAAAGTCCAACTAGTCTACCAGCTCGTTAAAAACATCTACCCGACCTTTCGCATAGTCTGGCATAAAGTGTCGCAGCTCAGCCAACACCTGATTGCAAACACTGTTATGATCTTGCCCAATATAGGGATGTGTTGTGTAGTTAAAATGCAGCAGCAACCAGTATTCAAAACATGGAACAGAATTAATAGCTACATATGTGTCCTTTGGCGTCGCTCTCCTAATCATGTCTACTGCCTGGTTATAATTAGGATGTGAATCCCTGTCAAACACACAGAACACCTTATCGAACGCATCACCAGCATCTCTTTCCTCGCGATAGCGTTGTTTGCCATACTTGATAATACTGACCGGATCAGAGCCGCAATCACCGCAAATTTCCACATTGGCGCTATTGAGTGCGTAGTGATCCTTTGCACCTTGAAAATAATTCGGTTCGGTTTTTTCCCCTTCACAGACAATCAGAATTTTTGCATAGGAATTACGTTGCGGCTTGCGACGAGCCAACTGGCCAACATTTTTTGCCTTACGCTTATGAAACAGATCGTCTGTACCCATTAGCCCTGCTTCCTCAGGGGCCTGACATAGGGTAAAGCCCCATAGCGGCCGGACAAATAGGCTAGCTCAAGGTTTTCTCTACCCTTGCGGGGGCTGAAATCGGTCAGTGGATAAACGACAGTCGCCTGTTGCTTGTCTTTTTCGCAAAACCAGACCTGGTCACGCCGAAAAACCTCCTGGTTGAGGATCGAGGTTTCATGTGTAGTAAATACCAGTTGCGCATTCTTGGGGTTTGTTTCGTTGCTATGAAATAGCTGCACCAAAAACTGTACCAGGCGCGGGTGCAGGTTATCGTGCAATTCGTCGATAAACAGGACATTGCCGTGGGCAAGGCTGTCGATCCAGGATCCGGCAAAAGAAAAGAGCTTTTGCGTACCATCAGATTCATCTTCAAAGTCGAAGATCACGGGTTCGCCATCATCTCCTTTGTGCACGGTTTTAATATCAACCACTTGCTTGTCTTTCATTTCGCCTGCGATAGCGCTCTTTATATGCTCCGGCATATCATCCGGTAACGCTTTCACATCAAAGGGTTCCTTCTCAACGAGAATGTCTTCGATATTCAGATCGGCGGCACGTAGAAAATCCATCACCTGTGCCTTCTCTGTCCTTTCACACATCGAGGCGCTGAACACTGGATCCCATCCCCCTACATTTGCAAGACGTAAGGTAGTCTTAAACCAATCATAAATGGGTTGTAGCTGTTCACTGTTTAATTGCACGGCAGTAGATAAAAACAAGGCATTATCCCGTGTGGATTTCTGCCACAATTGCTTTTCACCCATGAGATTGCTACCTAACTCCCAGTCATAATGCTGTTTGGCTTCATTCCAGTCACGGCCAAACCAGCGCTGCGGACGACCCTTGGGATAAGCAAGCAGCCATTCTTCATGGATACGCTCAGCTGTAACCGCGAAACCATACTGATAGCGCACCTGGTCAACAGTGAACATCACCTCGAACTCACTTGGTGAATTGCGCGTAGTGCTACTTAAGCGAAACGGTGTAACTGGTAGCTTGTCGCCCCGCTGCTGGGTGGTAGCTGATTCAAGTACAATGCGCTTCATAGTATCGAGAGCAAGCAGAAAGTTGGATTTACCACCGGCGTTCGGGCCGTAAATGGCGGCAGAGCGTAATAGCTCATATTCATTGGCCGCCTGAACCTTGAAGGTATTGGATGCAGCCAGTTCATCGCCTTTTGCCTTGGAGAGGCTGAAAGTTTGGCGCTCACACAGCGAGCGAAAATTGGCCACGCTAAATTCGATTAGCACTACCCTCTCCTTTATTCTGTATTATTGACAATATTTTCCAGAAAATAGCATCTAAGCAGCATTAAAGCCATATATTTTTGACAATTTGACAAAATTTGTCATTTTTTAGCGGTTAACCACCAGTAAAACTGAGGCTTTGTTCGACTTTCCAGATAGCATATTTTATTGGCATTACACTTTGCCATCAGATCTCTGTAGCTAGTCTGTTCGCACTTTGTTCGCAAAAAAATCAAAAAAACGATGAATATGGTCATAGATATATAACCCTATTCCGAACAAATAAAGACTAAGTAATTGATTAGTAAGAAATAATAAGATTTAGCCAGATATGGCAATAAGGTGAATGGTGCCAGGGCCGGAATCGAACAATTATCGTATCTAATTGTTATTTATATATTTATTTAAGTTAGATTAATATTGATACCCCTATTATTACCCCCACTCCCTTTTGCTATTGTCGTGGGATTCGAATCGATAATTTAAGTTATATTTCGATATTGTATTTATCTGATGTCACAATAAATGCTTGAAAAAATTGTGAGCACTTAAGTGCCCGATTTTGGCTAAGTATAGATATTAATGTGAAAACTGTGGTTCAGGCGAATGTTCACCTGAACCACACGAACAACTTGATAGGTTCATTAACGCATCGAAAAATTAACCAAGTAATCTTTCAGTTGACTCGTTAAGCCTTTCTAGTTTATCAGTTACTTGAGTTAGAACTTGCTCAAGAAACTCAGGAAGAACTTCGATTGCATTAATTCTCAGGACTCTCGATTGTTTTAGTAAAGGTGCTGGCTTTGCTTCTAAATATACATTCTCATAAGGACAATTGATATCACCATCATAAAACCCGGTTACACGTTTTAGTTTCTTGACAGCAAAGCACCATTTACCATCAATGCGAGCAAATCCCAACACATCTTCTATGTGTTCAGTAGTATCATGGAGATTAATGCTTCCTTCAACATCCGTACTTTCTAATGCTTTAGGAAACCACAATTCAACACCAATATTCAAGGCTATAAGCTTTTCTTCAGCGTCTATAAGTGTTTGATTTGCAGTATCAGAGGCCCTATTTAGAGCGTTTGCTTGGGTTTCAAGCGAGGAGAAAATAGAACTAAGATTAGTTTCCGTCATGGTTTCCACCTTTCTGGATGGGGCATAAGCCCGTTTATATACAGTCCGCCAGGACACCTTGTACCAGCCGTCAAGCTAGTGACTCAAATAATATATTTCAAATAAATATTAGTCAATATATTTATTCATGATTTCTAGCATCTAGAGTATTAGCAACTTACACCCTATGGCCTATTAAATCATATAAATGTTCTCTGATACAAAATCGTATTGATATTATGAACAAAAATACTTAGCTCAAAATGCTGTATATATCGACTTAATTTTCCCCTTCATAGTAAATAGAATCTAACATTGCCATACGACTATCCCAAAGTTTCCCGTCTTCACCTAGAGGTCTTTCAGCTTGCCACCAAATACTTTCAGTTATCGGGACAATCACGTCTGTCCAGTATTTGTCAAAGTCCAGTGTAGAATATGAAAACCCAATATCATCAGCAAGAAGCCTTTTATTCTTTTTATCAATACAGATAAAAGTATCAGGACGCTTCATTGCGAGAAGCCGGCTGGCTGTTGCAACTCCTCCCTTTCGTGACTTACCTTTAAAAGCATTTGTGAATTTCACTATATAATTATCATATTGCGAGCGACTAACCTCACCGGTCAATGGAATGTGGTCAAGTGCCAGACTAATTTTCGACGGATCATGGATTATTAGACTTTTGAACTCTCCAGCTCCCATCATAGAACCAAACCACCCCCATTCCATTATCTTGCCAGGCAAATGTTCTTTTCCCTTGCTTAAAAAACCAGCTATAGCTCGCCTTTCATCACAACTCACTTTCATGAACGTATCTGTGCTGGTAAAAATACGTCTAGCTTCTTGAAGTAGATTAAGGCGTTCTGTAAATGAATGATGCGCATCCTGACGAACAAATGACGCATATTCATCCCAAGCCCAGGAAAGCAAGCCCGCATGCTGAGCACTTTTTTTAGCTTTATGATAGTAACGTGGCTGCTCCAATTTATTTCTATAGCGCTTTGTAGCATTAAATCCTTTCAAATAGACATCGATAAATTCTTGAGTCACGACATTACCAGTCTTCCATGCATTCTCAATCATTTCTTTCAGCTCTACAAAGACCTCATCTGAAGTCGAGCCTTCAATTAGCATACAAGCCTCATGGTTTTTGGATAATGCGCCATTGGTGAAATTCGCACTACCAATAATTGCTGTACATTTATTTGAATTAATAAACAAATATACCTTTGGATGAAAGGTCCCACCTGCCCTATTAGGGTAAACACGAACAGTCTTAACCCCGATAAATCGCTTCAAAAGTTTAGGATCTGTTTGGTAAAAATGGCTACCAATAACTAGGCGCCTGATCTTATCACGATTAACATATAACTTACTGGAAAAATCATTCTCAGTACCCCAAGCAACAGCCCAGTAGTAGCTTTCAAACTCATGCATCAAGCGATTTAGCGTGCTTTTGAAATTAACATTATCTAGGTACTTAACTTTCATTACCGCACCAGATGAACACAACTAGAAACTAAATCACGCATGAAAGACCAACAAGAACAAGGAAAGTTGATAAAAGGCTTACGAACACTACACAACAGTGAATTTATCCTGTCCAGCTCTACCATATCTACATTCCTTAACTAAAACCACACACTAATATCATTTACACATAATCAGTGGCATTATTAGAATACAACTGATTGATAAATTCAGAAACCATTTCGAACGTATATAGTACATTAGGGTGTAACATTGAAGTGCCATGTGCATATATATTTCTTATCTTATTAGCATTATCAATCAAATGTTGAATATGGTCATAGTCAGTCGTTTCATCTGAAATATGGACTTCTGAGTAATCGAGCTCAATCTCATCTAGATTCTGCTCCCTCATTTCCTTGAGCTTCTGCATTTTGTATTTTTCACACGCATCATTATATAATTTATTATACCATGCACTAAAACCATTATTGAAAATTAACTTTTTATCTCGACAGTATTCAATATATAGCTTAAGACCTTTATTCAAATTAATTCGTTTACCTGTCGTATCTAGATGAGTTTTCTTTCGCTCCTTAACATATTTCCTTATCTCATTTTCACCAATTCTTTCCTTTAAGCAGTACTCAAGCGCTTTAAAAGCCTGTGACTCAGCAACATTATTAAATCTATATACATACCATCCGTATAAATACAAGTTCCTCGCAACATCATAAACCTCTCTCACCTTAAGTGGAACACCTGCATGTAATGAGTATCCGCTTATTACCTCATGCCTAGCCTCAAGGCTATGCCTGATTCTTTCATCCTTTTTACAAACCTCATTCAACTCTTGAAGAAAGTCTGGTTTATATTTATTACCCATTTCCTTTTAACCTATCAGGCGATTTTTCTGTATGCACTACCCATTTTTTCCAAAACAATGTATATAAAATAAAATCAATTAGGACAGTTAGCATTGCCACATTTATAAATCCTGGATAACTTATAACAAACTTATCCAGATTATTACTATCATACTGTATAGTTGCCCATAGCATTAACACTTTAACTGCAATAAGCCCTATAAAAAATATCTTATGAAATTCTGGCATCCACACTACAAAACCCGTCTTTGACTGTGGATTAAATGAACCAAAAAAGTAGTTGTTATTATTTCCTAATGTCATAACACCTGACATAATCCTAATATTTGCAGCCATAAGCTGATCTCGCCTAAACCCTAGCGCCATATTAGAAATTAAAGCTGTTGCAATTGATAGCAGACAGGCCGCTATAGCTTGGTACACATAAAGCGTATTGATTGATACTTTAAATTCTTCAGAAAGCCCATCTACTCTAATATAAAGGTAGCCGTATCCTATAAGAACTGAAAGAAGAATTGCTAATATTTGAATAAACAGATTCTGATGATGATTCTGATTTTGTGCAAATTGCTCGTGAAATGATTTTACAATATCTTCGCCAATATTAGTTATGTTACCCTCATTATTGCCTTCTCTCATCTATCGCCCCGATCTAATTTTCATTAATTCATCGACTCTAAAATGTCTATTGATTTACCATCTGAATTTTTCCACGACCTGCGCCCATTGATAGAATAACCGACAATCACTGCAGCAGCTGACGAAGAACTTGAAAATAAGTAATCTTTATCAAATACAAGAACAGATCCTTTTTCCACTATCACACCCTAGCTTATTAATTTTTCACGTAATTTTCTATAGCCCAGCGATAAACTATCCCTAATATCTTTTGCCACCAAAGAACCAGCTATAACGACGACACCTTCATCTGTTAATATAGCTTCAGCTGTAATATTTTTAATCGAAAGAAATAACTTTGTGCCAGTTAATGTCTTCTCATTTTTTGCATAAGGACCAAGAGCTTCTATCGTGGTATTTGGCACTATTATTGGATTTTGAGCTAACGGCTCTAATATTCGATGCCCTAGCGCTCCAATAAGTCCACGAGCTTGCTCAATAAACTCCTCCATTGAATCTCTATCACTACGTGGCAAGGATGGTTCTTGTGGCACATTACTATTATCAAGCTTATAACGTTTAGCTTTTGTCGCTAACTGAATGAACCGTGACTCTAGGTACTTTACATGTGCTTTTGTTAGATTCTCATCTTTATTAGTAAAAAATATTACTTCATTCCAAAAATCTTTATTAGCAACATGAGATTGAAGTCTATCTTGAACATTCTCAGCCTCACCAATATATGCTATAGCCTGAGAAGCTTCATCATCATATCCAAAAAGAATGTAAACACCTGGTCGCTTGATTTCACCCCAACTCGATAACTCTGCTATGCGATTTCTAGGACATGAAATGGCTTGTCCTGTCCAATTAATAAGTTCAGCATGACGTATACCAGTCACGCTTCCATCTGCCAGGTAAATCTTTATTGTTTTTCCAAGCACCATATCGATTCTGACTCGTGTTATTTAATTATTTTTTCATCTAAGAATCGCTTATAAACCTGCTTGCCAAGCCACTTCGACACAACCTCTTGCAACTCAGGGTTGCTCATATAGTTGGTGAATAGCTCCTCGTTCAAGTCCATCCGTTCGATAAAGAGAGACTCCAGAGTCTCCCGGAACACTAACTGAAACTTATCTGCAGGGTTGACCTCGGCAGCGCTTCGCAGAGCTTCATCCAATACAGCTGCTTCGGCCAGTTGATCAAAAAAGAGCTGGTCCGCTTCCGTCAACTCGGAACCAAAGCGTTCATTGATGATGCCGATCAGACTGGAGAGTTGCACACCCTCATCCCGCACCATACCGGTCCCAACTTCTAGGGGACCGTCCAGCGGTTTCGCGTCTCCATCGCTTAAACTGATTGAGCCTTCGCTGATCTTCTGTAGTCGGTAATAATCTAGCTCCACCTCTTCATCGAACTGATAGCCGGGACCACTCTTGCGTTTAGGCAGTTTCAAGGCCAAATGTCTCAGGTAGGTGTAGAGTTTCTCAAGATCGCTGTCTTGATAAGGAATAACCTGGCTGAGAAACGCGTAGAGATTGCGGAATGCCTGGGTTTTACCTCGCCACAACTCGGCTTCTTCCTCTTCCTGCTCCTGCAACACCTGGAAACGCGCCACCGCCTGATCAAGTATGGCGTTCATATTCTTGTGGTCGGATGGTGACTGCCGACGCTTAGGGGCAAAGAAGACTGCTGCGAAAGCATCGAGTTCCTGTTGGAGATAGATTCCAGACGCATCCAACTCGCTTTTAACCTCATAAAGCCGATCCGGATCGACCTCTTCCCCCATGATCGAACCTTCGTAATACTGTCGGAATGCCTCCTGAATCTCGTCGGGGTCATTCACAAAGTCGAGGACGAAGGTATCGTCTTTTAGCGGGTGCGTACGGTTAAGCCTGGAAAGCGTTTGCACGGCCTGAATACCGGCTATACGCTTATCCACGTACATGGTATGCAATAACGGTTGATCGAAACCGGTCTGATACTTTTCCGCCACTAGCAGGACACGGTAATCGGGCTTGGCGAAGGTCTCTGGCAACTCCTTTTCCTTAATGCCATCGTTCATCTCCACCTCGGTGTAAGTCTTTTCTGGCACCTGGTCGTCCTCCACCGTGCCGGAGAAGGCAATCAAGCTTTTGATCGGGTAGCCCTTCTCTCTGATATAGCGGTCAAACGACTGCTTGTAGCGCACTGCTTCCAACCGTGAGCCTGTCACCACCATGGCCTTAGCATGACCACCAACTTTATGCCTGGTGTGCTGAGTGAAATGTTCGACCATTATTTCGGTTTTCTGCGCGATATTGTGGGGGTGCAGCTTCAAGAAACGAGAAAGTGCCCGTGCCGCCTTCTTACGTTCAACTTCCGGATCGTCCTCGCACGCCTTAATCAGCCGATAGTAGGTCTTGTAGCTGACATAGTTAGCGAGCACATCCATGATGAATCCTTCCTCGATCGCTTGCCGCATGGTGTAGCGATGGAAAGGTTCGCCGTCACGTCCAAATATGGCCAGAGTCTTGTGCTTTGGCGTGGCAGTAAAGGCAAAGAAGCTCATATTTGGCTGGCGGCCACGTTTGGCCATACTACGGAACAACCTCTCCAGCTCCACTTCACCTTCATCCTGGGCTGCCTCCCTAGCCTTCTTGAGGAGATCAGCACCACCAAGCACCCCTTTCAACTCGGTCGCAGTCTCGCCGGATTGGGAGCTGTGGGCCTCGTCAATAATGACAGCATATTTTCGGGTAGGCAGATGGCTGCGGGCACCCTCGCCACGCTCCTCAGCTATCTTCATCAACTGACCCGAAACAAAGGGAAACTTTTGCAAAGTGGTAATGATAACCGGTACGCCGCCTTCAAGCGCCTCGGCCAACTGGCGGGAATCTTCGTCAATCTTCTGCACCACACCCTGACGGTGTTCGAACTGATAGATCGTGTTCTGCAATTGGCGGTCGAGCACCACGCGGTCGGTGATAACAACCACGCTATCGAACACCCGTTCATCATCCGCGTTGTGCAGGGACGAGAGGCGATGCGCCAACCAGGCAATGGTGTTGCTCTTGCCGCTTCCCGCCGAGTGCTCCACCAGGTAATTGTGGCCGACACCTTCCTCGGTCGCCTCGCCCACCAACTGCCGAACCGCCTGTAGCTGGTGATAACGTGGAAAGATCATGGTCTCCTTGCGCACCTTCTTCCCCTCGTCCGATATGTTTTCATCTATCTGGAGATGAACGAAACGCGCCAGCAGATCCAGCAGGCTGTCGTATTGCAACACCTCTTCCCAGAGATATGCGGTGCAATAATTTCTCCCCTGCGGGTCCGGCGCGTTACCCGCACCACCATCACGCCCCCGATTAAACGGCAGAAAGAAGGTCGAAGTCCCTGCCAGGCGGGTGGCCATGTGGACTTCTTCGGTATCTACAGCAAAATGGACCAGGCTGCGCTTTTTGAACTCGAAGATCTTTTCTCGCGGGTCGCGGTCGTTGCGGTATTGGTGGATTGCATTGGCCACCGTCTGGCCACTGAGCGGGTTCTTCAACTCCAGCGTGACCACCGGCACCCCATTCACGCTCAACACCACGTCCAGCGACTGTTCTGATTTGAGGCTAAATCGGAGCTGCCGAGTTATACCGAGGCGGTTAGCCCTATAACGTTCCTCCAGGTCTGGATTAAGGCCGTGCGCAGGACGGAAGAAGGCGATACGCAAGGTCTTACCGAAGCACTTGAAGCCATGCCTAAGCGTAGCGAGCGATCCCTCACGGTCCATCCACTTGCAGAGCGCCTCTAGCACCCGCTCGCCGGTCTTGTCGCCGTGTAGGGCTTCGAGCTTCTCCCAAATCTTATCTTGGGTGGTGCGAATAAAATCAAGCACCACCTCGGGAAAGATGGCCTGCTCGCGGTCGAAGGTTTTGGAGTAATGCCTCTCATACCCGTGAGCGAGTAATACTTCCTCAATGGCGGTCTCGAAGGCGGCTTCCGATGTCCTTTTCATAATGCGACCTTTAGTTTTTTACATAGGTAGTAAACGATAACCTGATTGAATGGCTGCAACTCTCCACCATGGTCACCGCGCCACTTCTCCAATCTTTTTTGAAACCAAGAATTGTTTCTTTGCCCTTTACCTATTGCACCTAGAAATGATTCAAGCAACGCCTTTCTGTTCGCTACCAATAGTGGGTGATTTAGGTTCAGTACCTCATTTAGTTCTCGATCTAAGTCAGCGTCGTCCGACTTAATCCTCCCGCTACCAGGAAACTGGATCAGGTGCTCAACATTGCAAGCCGGATCAGCAGGATTAATAGAAAGATCAGTATTACCTTTATAAGTATCACAATGCTGCTCTTTGCCTGGCCTACCATGTCCGCCACGACAAGCACCAAGCAAATTTCCATATTCAAGTTGAAGGTTTGGGTAGTTTTCTCGGCATCTCCAATGCTCAATCTTCATTTTCTTCCGTTCCGGTCGAATCCGTGATAGGCAATAGCAGCAAATACCCCTTTGTTCGTTAACCAAACTCTCACGAAGCTGATCTTTATTGTTGTAGTTAGCGTAATCTGCATGGGAAGTTTTTTTGTGTTGTGTCAGTGATGGCGGCTCATGTCCCTTTTGTATATTTCTCATTCATCTCCCTCAAGAAACTTCAGCAGCGAACTGGCCCGCGTAAGTTCCGGGTCGTGTTCACCCAACTTCGCCCGCAAATCTTGCATTGCCTCTCGTGCCTTATCGAACTCTTCATCGTCGATCAATTCAAACAGCTCGATTAACTGTTCCTCCATCCGTCTGTTTCGCGCCGGCGCTTCCATCAGCTCCAACAAGATCCGGTTGGCGTCGAGCCCCAATGCCTCCTCTGGAATCGTGACCACCACCTTTCTATTATCCAATTCAAGAAAGCGAATGCTCCGTGCTTCCACCTCCCCCAGCACAAGTGGTGAGTGTGTTGTCACCACAAACTGGCAAGCGGCAAATATTTCCTTCAGCCGCCGCAATACTTCGCGCTGCCACTTTGGATGAAGGTGAAGCTCTATCTCGTCGATCAATACGACTGCGGAGCCTTCAGCAATGGGATTGCTGCTAGCTTGGTTAGCTGTAGCTAATCGGCGCGTAAGATCAAAAACCAGCGCTAGCAGACCCCGCTCCCCATCAGAAAGCTGCTCAAGATAGAAGGGCTCACTGTTCTTCTGGACACTGAATCTAGGTGGTCGTTCAGAATGTAGTCGAAGCCCTTTGACATCACCCAAGAACACCGAAATAGCTTTTTCCAATAGTTGGATAATTCGAGCGGAACGCTCAGCATCATCGGATTCCACTAAAACCCGATACCAATTCGCAAAGTCGTTAAGGGAAATTTCCAACTGATCTAATGCTCGAACATAGGCAGTTTCCACCTCAAGCCCTTTGGTCTTTGGAAGAATGGGGGGCAAGCGAGATAAGAACCTTGCAGTAGAGTAATGAACAGCGATCGGATGCTCGTTCGGCGCGTTAACCGGCTGTGTATCTTCTTTAGCGTCATGCGGAATCGCCCGCATTGATACCAGGTCATCCGGCGGAGCCAGCTTAAGTTCAATGTTGCGAATTTCATCTTCTAAATTCTGTTCTTCAATAGACCCTTTCTTTGTTTCACGAATTGCAAACCGAAGCTCATCTCTTCTTACTGTTAACGCTTTCGCCTCGTCTGGATCTGTACCCCGAAAACGCGATATATCAACCTGAACATCAGCATTTGAATAATTGAAGACTGTAGAAACGGTAAGACTGTTTTTCCCTGTCTTTATGTCAGTTTGCGTCATCCAGATTGGGGACTCTTTAGAAAAGCTATGCGCCCGCAAGGTGTGTGAAAGGGAGCGAACGATTGCGCTTAACAATGCCGATTTGCCAACACCATTGACCCCAGCAATCACCGTAACATCGGACTCAAAGGCAATATCCAATTGCTCGAAACCGCGATAGTTGGCAAGGCTGATTTGGTTGAGCTTCATACGATCATTTCCTTAGAGTCGATCTGACCAGCTACAGCCGCAGTAATCAAATTCTGTCTGCGCTCGTTCAATAGAGCTTCCGACTCTGCAATGACTAGTTTCAGTCGCTGTTCATACCGCACAAGATTTGCGACCTTTAATTGAAGATCGATTGGCGGCAGAGGGATCTTTTCTTTTTCAAGAGTATTCGGATTTAGCGGTCGGTTACGTCCCGCCGAGCCCCTCGAATGATCCTGTAGAACAAAATCACCTATCTTGGTAGTTAGATACGCCCAGAAATAAGTAGTATCCAGCTTCCCCTCTCTCCCCCTAAAAACATGATACCGATGAGAAACCACACACCCTTCCTCGGCCTGGCTAGCCATCGCAACTGACCCCTCCCAAGCAAACTGGCCGCTTAGAATAAGATCACCTTCCCTGATATAGAAAAACTCTGAATCACCCAAATTTCGCCCAAGCGTTGTATCTTTGTGGAATACGCCTCTTCCTCGGTTGTATAACCCAACTGGAATGTATGTTTCGTCTTCAAGTCTTTCAATTGGCCTGAAAACTCTCTCTGCGCAATGCCTAATTCGTGTCATTTTGGTGTCGGCATGACTTATGATGTCATGAACAAGTGAGAGGCGCTTCTCAACCAACAGTTCCAACATGTGTTTCTTTTCCGCAATCAGGGCATCAATGTGAGCGGTTTCACGGTCAATATATTCGATGATGTCTTGCTGCTCGCCTTTTGGTGGAATTGGTAAACGTATCTCGAAAAAGTTTTCAGGATAGAGACGCAATCTTGACGACCACACACCCTTTGACCAGCGATTGACCTCTGCAATAAAAGGTTTGGAGCGACACAGTAATTCAATAAATTCGGGCAATAACAAACCCTTGGACTTATACACGTGATAGTCCGGACTAACGATGCCTTCCAACGGGCTTACACCCATGGCACCCATCCAAGCCCAAAGAGTGTTGATAACTAGATCATTTGGGTAGCAACGCTTATATCCCGTCATATCATCGGCTTTGAACATGTACACCTCTTTGTCAGCGCGAGAAGTCACACCAGTGATATGGGATACACTTAGCAATTCTTCATCACCTCTTTCTGAACGCTCATCGCGCACAGAGAACACATTCTTTGCACGTTCGATAGTCCAATGAGCTGGAATATCTCCTAACCAATCCAGACCTGATGGTTTGAGAGAAAACTCAAAACTGCCAGTGCGGTCTTTGCTCTTGTCAAATGGATTCAGAGAGTTTTGAGAGCTCACTCCATGACCTCCCGCAACATCCCCATAATCCTGCTTTCCACGGCCTCCAGTTCTGAGTCGATCTCTGCCAGTGGCCTCGGTGGCTGGTACATGAAAAACTCGCGGTTGAAGTTGATCTCATAACCTACCTTGCCGATGCCACCGTCCTGATCATCGCCAGCCTTTCGATCGATCCAGGCATCGGCCACATAAGGCCGCACCTCGCGCAGAAAGTAGCTGACGATGTCTTCTTTCAGGGGTATGTTCTCGAAGTCCTTGAGCTTGGGGTCGGGCTCATATTCGGTCTGCTTCTTCCCGACCTTGTCAGGGTAGATGCCGAATAGCGGATCGAGATCGTCAATAACCATCCCCTCTGGGAGAGACTGATTCGGCAGATCAGCCCAACGCACAGTCCGCGCACATTTGCCATGCTTGGCAATCACTGGTTCTGCATCGGGATCGTTCTCGGTGAAGCAGTCACGGAACAGCTTCTTTTGCGCCGTACCCTTAGCCCCCTTGAACCAGTCGCTATCGCTTTCCTTGACGACACGTTGGGTCTCGGCCCAGACCTTGTTCCAATCGTCATGCGGCTCTGTGCCGAATACCTCTTCCAAGGCCAACACGGCATCGAGCAGTTCCGGGCAAGCGTCGAGGAATCGCTCCTTGGCTTCCTGGGTGATCTGAAATCGCAAACGTAAAGGCCGTTGCACGGTGATGCGACGATAGCCGAAGTCAGTGTTGTCGAACAGTTTGCTGGTCTCAGAAGGCTCGAAGGCGCCGTGCTCGCGGGTCACGGTGTCGATGGCCCTCTCGTCCAGATAGCGACGCTTGTCCCCCAGACTTCGTTTCATCGGCGTCCAGCGATCGCGGGCGTCGATCAACTGAATCTTGCCGCGCCGGTTAGCACTCTTGCGGTTGCTGACCACCCAGATATAGGTGCCGATGCCAGTGTTGTAGAACATCTTCTCCGGCAGGGCGATGATCGCCTCCAGCCAGTCGTGTTCGATAATCCAGCGGCGAATCTCGCTCTCGCCAGTACCGGCACCGCCGGTGAATAGTGGTGAGCCGTTGAAGACGATGGCGACGCGGGTGCCCGGCCTGTCATTGTTGCCCTCCTCATAGGGCTGAAACTTGGAGATCATGTGAATGAGAAAAAGTAGCGCCCCATCGTTCACCCTGGGTAACTTGCCGTTGTAACCTCGGAAGTTCGGCCAGCGGTTGATGACTTTCTGCTCCGCCTTCCAATCCACGCCGAACGGGGGATTGGCCAGCAGGTAGTCGAAGCGGTTCTCGGGATGCTTGTCGAACTTGTCGTCAATTAGCGTATTGCCGTATTCGACGCGGCTATCCTTGAAGCCTTTGATCAATAGATCTGACGCGGATACAGCATAGGAGCGCGGATTATAGTCCTGGCCGAAGACACGCACGGTAGCACTTTCATTATGGGCACGAATCCAGTTCTGTGCCTCGGAGAGCATGCCACCGGTACCGCACGTAGGGTCACACACGGTGACGATAATCCCCTCCTGTGTGAGGACATGGCTGTCTGGCTCCAGCAATAGATTGACCATGAGGCGTATCACCTCACGCGGGGTGAAGTGGTCACCCGCAGTCTCATTGGCTGCTTCGTTAAAGCGCCGGATCAGGTCCTCAAACACCAGCCCCATAGTGATATTATCCACCACCTTGGGATGCAGATCGATCTCGGCGAACTTGGAGACTACCAGATAGAGGCGGTTGGCCTCCTCCATCTTCTCGATTTCCTTTTCGAACTCGAAGTACTCAAAAATCTTTCTAACATTTTCCGAGAATCCAGCAATGTAGTCTGTCAAATGACGCCCTACGTTGTCAGGATCACCCTTGAGTTTCTGAAAATCCAGTGCGCTGTGATTATGAAAGCCTAGAGGCTTTTTATCTTCATCTTTGGCCCTGTTATTCAGCACCTTGTCTACAAGCTGGCTATCTTTTCCCTCATATTTTTTATATTCCTTCAATACTTCTTCTTTTGTGGGCTCCAACACGCAATCAAAACGACGCAGAACAGTAAGCGGCAGCATGACACGTTCATACTGTGGCGGCCTATAGGGCCCACGTAACAAATCAGCCACTGACCAAATGAAGTTGGCTAACTGTTGAAAATTAGTTGGTGTCATGAAAGTGTAAATTCCTATTTTTATTATTTTCTTAATTTTGAGCACTAATGTGCGCATTAACTGTACATTATATTCTTATAAAGTTTTTTATAGTTTATTAAGCTATGTTACTGAATTTTCTTATTTTTTTCCAACATCTTGATTGATTGGGTTTCTGTGTCGAGCACCACATTATCACCGTATGTCATTGTTTTATATCTATATTTATCATTTAGCTTAGGTCGCTCTCCCCTAAAAATACCCCCTATAGCACCTGATTGAGCTTTAGAGTATCCGGCTCTCTAACCTGTTTATCACTTTGCATACTACAACAGATTTATTAATGTACTGTAATACCCCATATTAAACCTTGTTACATATATAGGAGCCTATATGGCCAAACCTAAATATAGAGGCAACCTTTCCAAACCTATAACCCCTGGAATAGTAACCCTGGCACAGCATGGCAGTTATGAAAACTGGTTAAATTCTGACCAGGCAAGACAGCAACTTCTCAGCCGCTTGTTGGAATTGCTTGATTATTATCAGATTGACCCATCTACAGATGACTGTTGGCTGCATCTTTCGTTGGCATTAGCAGGAGACCATGTCCGTGGACTAACCTTTCAACGTCATTATGTAGGCCGAGGCAGACCACAAAAGCACAAATCTAAGCCTAAAAACAGGCGTGGCCGCCATAGGATATATACTGATGCCGATGACAAAGAGTTTGTACGTATCATTGACGGGAAAAAAGCACTAATTGAACAGGAATCAGACAAAAAAGTCACTGATACCGAGGTTCTCAGAAGACTGATAACAAGTTATGCCAAAGCGAATGGAAAAAGCATTGTACGGACGCTTGAGAGTGATCTTTCTTACTATCAAAAGAGACTATCGAAAGCTAAACAGAAAATTCCCAAAAATACTTAAATAAAAAATTTTTATTTTTTCCTCTTTTAAGGGAATTTATAAAGCTTAGATTGCTCCGTATCGACCACTTATGGTCCTCATAGCATCGGAGCAATACAAAATGAACTACCTACCTGAAACCGGCTATTTACGTCTCCATCAGATTATTGGCAACCCTAAAGCTAACCCTCCTATTCCGCCAATCATACCAGTGAGCAAGTCAACCTGGTGGGCTGGCGTTAAAAGCGGCCGATTTCCACAACCTGTACGTATCTTAGGTGAGCGTATTACTGCATGGAGAGTTGAAGATATACGTGCATTTATTAATACAATGGAGGAGAAAAATTAATGAATCACAACACCTATACCAATAAAACCATCCATAAATTAGCCAGCAAGCCAGGTTTAAGAGGGAAAATAGATGCGAAATGCTTTGAATGTATATATGACCCTTTCCAAGAAGGAACATGGCGTAAACAAGTCGAAAAATGCACCTCTTTGGCGTGCCCTCTTTTCTGTGTTCGCCCAAAGACTGTAGATAGCAAGGAGCATATCTAATGAAAACCTACTTTTGCATTCAAGGAAATAATACATTTGTTGGTGGTTGGATTAATTCAGTTAAATGGGCAAAAAGACAAATACTAATTAATCCAAGTCCCATAAAGATATTAGTTGGACGTGCAGGCGAAAGATACGCACGCGTATTAGTTGAAATAACATGCGAAGGGATCAGATATATTTCAAACGGTCGAAGTCTATCAATTAAGGGTTTAATTCGTGAGTCCTACAAAGAAACAGTATAAATATCCAGGTGGATATTTAGCGTTTCCTCGACAAGTAGTTCGCTCACCTGCATACAAGAATTTAAAACCTAATGCTAGATCACTAATGATAGAGCTACAGGATGTATGGAGATCAAATGACCCCATTATACACTTCGATGTAAGAAGAGCAGCTAAATTATTAAATATTAGTACTGGTTCTGTATCAATAGCATTCAATCAGTTAAAGGAACATGGTTTTATTCGTTGTGCTAGTGAGTCTAACTGGGTCAATGGAATGGCAAGAGAATGGCTATTAACCTGGACACCCAATAATGGTAGAGAGCCCTTAAATGACTTTTTTACATGGAAGAAAAAATAAACTTACGGTTCAACATATGAACGGTTATAACCTGAACCGTTCATTATTTGAGACAATCCAAAGAGATTTCAACTAATCCGTTCACTATTTGAACGGTTTTAAGCATAAATCAATTACTTAAAACACATAACCGTTCAGTATTTGATACACCATTAGTTAACCATACAGTTATGCTGAATATGGGCGTAGGAGCAATACCACTAGCTAACTAAATTGCTTTAAATTAGCCAACGCCTTTTCTTTTCCTGTTTTAGTTTTGGGCCCAGTCGATAAACCACCATGATTAAGACACCGACCATTAGACATAGCTTTTCTTTTACAAGGCATCCCTGTTCTTGTTTTAGCACCGCATTTTGTATGGTTTTTCATATCACACTCTCCGAACCCCATGATGCGCGTGCACATACGCGCGTACATGTCGCATATCGGTTATTATCAACACTTTACTACGATGCCTCAAGATACTCCTCAGAAGCCAGGTCATGTATCTGACGGACTGTTAGTTCTAATTCATTTAGTAAAGTCTGTGGAATCTGAGAGGTGCTCTTGAATGCAATAACCAATGAGCGGTAGTACCACAGAGATTCTCTACCTGCATTAAACCTTTCCCATAGAGACTCACCCAACATTCTGTAGTCACTCAATATTGCTCTGGCATTATGCAATTTATCTGCGCATGATACTAATAGTGCATTTTTTGGCTTGGAAGACACAGCATCTATATAGGCTTGCTTTCTCTCACGCCAGGGTGGCTTTGGCTCAACATCTGAATCTGAACAATGCTCAACGATATCTAAAACAGTGGAACCGAACTGATTAGAAATATACTTCCGCAGACCCTCTACTCCTCCAGGATAGTCTTTAGGGCAATCCTCAATACTGTCATGAAGAAGTGCCCCAATAGCTTCATTTTCATCCCCACCTGCTTCTAACACCAAGCTTGATACTGCAATTAAGTGAGATATATAGGGTATATCTGTCCCCTTCCTTTTCTGTTCATTATGCAATTGTTTTGCAAACACTAATGCTTGTTCATATTTCTCAGTAAGCATAAATAATCCTTTAAAGGTTGTGATTATTTTCAGGTTCTATATAACGTGCAGAAATCATATGAGAGTTAATAGCTATATATTCTGGGTAAGCCATAATTGATACAGTTTCATGTACGAAACGTTTAGGGACCCAAGAAAAGAAATCTCTAGAAGAAACCAGCATGTTATCTAACCAGTTGCCAGTCACTGGACAATAAAATTCAATATCTTTGGCTTTTAGTCGTAATTGGTTTTCACGTTTAGAGAACTCGATATCAAAATCATCAGCTATATATTCAGTTTGTTTTTTTAGCTGATTTATGCAGAATCTAAAAAATTGTCTATCTGCCTCTAATCTTGGTATTGGTGGACGGAGTTTTTCGAGATTTTCTTGATATTTTAAATAATTCTTACCATATAACAGCTCAATTGGTAGCAAAATATCATCCGTTTTTCCATTTCTTGCGTTTTTCCAGTGTTTATAAAATATTGCAAATAGCTCTACTGGCGGAAATTCTTTAGGAATAAAGAAATCCACCATACCGATGGAATCTATCGTTGAAAAGTTTATTATGAATGTCCAGCCTCGAAAATCTAAACATGCTTTTATTTTCAATATATTGATGTTTCCTTCATAACATCCATACTTATTTTTAATGAATTTTAATGAATTTAAAATATCCTCTACAGGTAAATCATTAAGCAAATAATCTGGTATTTCGTCGTCCATAAACGTACCTCTATATGAATCATCTCATGAATTAGTATTTGTTTATTTGGCCGCTCTTAGTGGTATAACCTTTTTATCCGACACCTGACTCTCTAAGTAGCTCCCCCACCAATTCATCATCTCTCTACGCTCAGACAAGTATTGTGATCGATTATATGCGGCTCTTATTTTGTTTCTTTCTGCATGAGCTAATTGCCGCTCAATGACATCAGGACGAAAGCCTGTTTCATTAAGAATTGTACTGGCAGTTGACCTAAATCCATGAGCAGTTGCATCAAAACCAAGGCGCTTCCGAATGGCAAATGTCAGCGTGTTTTCACTCATTGGCTTACGATTATTTCTTACTCCAGGAAACAGTAGTTTATAGTTACCTGTTATCTTTTCGACTTCGTCTAATATTGAAATAGCCTGGTCAGATAATGGAACAATATGTTCCTCATTCATCTTCATCCTTTGAGCAGGTATTCTCCACTCTCTTTTTTCAAAGTTAAACTCATCCCATCTCGCGCCTCTAAGCTCACCAGGACGCACAAAAGTATGAATAAGAAATTTAAGCGCCAATTTAGTGATTGGATAGCCCTGATATGCCTCAAGCTGATCAAGAAAAGCGGGCAACGCTTCTTCACTTAAAGCAGCCATATGCTTCACTTTACGGGTCTCTATTACTCCTTGAAGCTGGTCAGCAGGATTAAACTGGCAACGTGCGGTTTGAATGGCATAACGAAACACACTAGATATACGCTGCTTTACACGACTAGCAACATCTAGAGCTCCCCGTGCCTCAACTGCTCTGATCACAGATAAGCAATCCAGCGTCTGGATATCCTGTATCGGCACATCACCGATCATTGGATAGACGTCACGTTTAAGTGTGCGTGATACATTAGCAGCATGATCTTCTGTCCAACTGCCTTTTTGTTTCTCAAGCCACTCATCAGCAATATTACGAAAGGAATTAGCTATTTTGGAGTGTTTTTCCTGTTTACGTCGGATAACAGGGTCAACGCCTTCTCGGATGAGTTTTTTAGCTTTAGTGGCCTCAGCCCTAGCTTCAGCCATAGATACCCCAGGATATACCCCCAAGGATAAGGTTTTTTCCTTACCATGTAGACGGTACTTTAAACGCCAATATTTGGAGGAATTGGGGTTAACTAACAGATATAAACCTCCCCCATCTGATAGTTTGAATGGCTTCTCTTTACCTTTAGCGTTCCTAACGGTTACCTCAGGAAGCTTTCCTATAGTCGTTTGGCGGGACATTGGGGGCACCTCAGTTCATGCTGATTTGCTATACCCCCAACAATACCCTTAAATGACTTGGATGACAACAGACAAAACAAGACAGCGACGAGCTTTAAGTCATTGTTTTTTAGTTGGTTTTAATGCTGTTTTGGACTATAACGGACGTCCTAAAACAAGTAAATGGTGCCCAGGGCCGGAATCGAACCGGCACGGTATTTCTACCGAGGGATTTTCATACCAACTATAGCTTTCGCTACTGTTCCGGATTAGACCCGAACATTTGTGGTCTGGACTTTCTCTTTACCCTGCTGCAATAATTACTGCAGTTTAGGCAGGAGCCGTCAAGTCTCTACACTTTCAATAAAATGATTGTGAAATCATTTTAAAGCTTAGCTCGGGATTGCCACCAGCCTTAGCTGTAAGGTTTCCCCGAATTTGACTCCATTCACACCAGCCGTTTCCAAACTGGGTGCTCAAATTTTTAAGTCCCTTGCGTCTACCAATTTCGCCACCTGGGCTTATTCAGTGTGGTCTTTCTTTTAACTACCCTATTTTCGTTGCGTAGGTCGTTTATCACGACAGTCTACCACAACGCCACCTGGGCTTATTCAGTGTGGTCTTTCTTTTAACTACCCTATTTTCGTTGCGTAGGTCGTTTATCACGACAGTCTACCACAACGCCACCTGGGCTTATTCAGAATGGTCTTGGTCAAGACGCGTGTATTCTATGGGATATGGTTTCAGATGTGAATCTTTAATTTCATAAATCAAGGACTTAAGACCGCTACAGCGGTTTTATAATGGTTTGCGCTGTTGCATACGGACAATCACATTGCGGTGCGTGAATGGTATGAATCGATACTGGTAAGATTGATACTGGGAATATGGAGGCGGGACCCGGAGTCGAACCGAGATACACGGATTTGCAATCCGCTGCATAGCCATTCTGCCATCCCGCCAGATTCTGACAATTGCCTGATGCTGGCTCAGGGCAATTTAACTGGCTTCTTCTTCCCGAGCCTTAAGGCCGCTGCCTTAAGTAAAAAAACCTCGGGGTGCCGAGGTTTTTTGGGTTCAGATGATGTGCCGAAAGCTATCATCTGAAGAAGAAATTGGAGCGGGTGATGAGGGTCGAACTCACGACATTCTCGTTGGCAACGAGATGCTCTACCACTGAGCTACACCCGCCTGATTCTGTTTTTGCTAGTTGCCTCAACAGAGGTCGCTATTATAAGTATCCGCTGTTTGTCGTCAAGTACATTTTTGGCTTTTATTAAAAAAAGCTTAAACAATCAGTACATTACCCGTGTTTGCGCATGACCTTCCAGGCCGCTTTCAGATAGATCAGCATCGACACCACGGTGAGCACAGCGGCGATCACCAGCAGCACCACGCCCACCTCGCGGGTGTTCAATCCGTAGAAGGGCTGCTTGTGCAGCAGGAAAGCAATCGCCAGCATTTGCACTGCGGTTTTTATTTTACCCATCATCGACACCGCCACGGTATTGCGCTGTCCCAGGGTCGCCATCCATTCGCGCAGCGCGGAGATGGTGATTTCACGACCGATAATAATACAGGTGCCGACAATCACGATGACATGCTGCGGCCCGCTGTCCGATGCGATTAAAATCAGCGCCACGGCAACCAGCAACTTGTCTGCCACCGGGTCGAGAAATTCACCCAGGGGTGACTGCTGATTCAGCTTGCGTGCCAGATAGCCATCGAACCAGTCGGTAATCGCCGCCAGGCCATACAACCAGGCCGCCGCAGGCCGCGCCCACTCATAGGGCAGAAAGAAAAACAGCATGATCACGGGGATAAAGCCGAGCCGCGACAGGGTGAGTATATTCGGTATATTCAAATGCATGTTTCCCGGGATTGGTGTCTGCTAACTGGAACGCAGCACATCATAAATGATTTGCGCAAGATTTCTACTGATACCCGGCACTTTTGCCAGATCCTCGACGCCCGCCTGCTTCACCCCCTGCAGGCCGCCGAAGTGTTTGATCAGGTTCTGCCGACGTTTCGGCCCCAGCCCGGCGATGCTTTCCAGCTCGGAAGTGCGACGAGCTTTTTCCCGTCTGGCGCGGTGGCCGCTGATGGCAAAGCGATGCGCCTCGTCACGCACATTAAGAATCAGGTGAAAGGCGATGGACTCCTGCGGCAGGTAGAGGTCTTCGCGGCCATCGCTGAACACCAGCTTTTCCAGCCCCGCTTTGCGCCCTTCGCCCTTGGCCACACCGATCAGCAGAATATTGTCGATCTGCAGCTGATCCATCACCTCCACGGCCTGGCGCAGCTGCCCCTTGCCGCCATCGATAAACAGAATATCCGGCATCTTGCCCTCGGGCTCATCAGCGGCGGATTTTTTCAGCCGCGCATACCGTCGCTGCAGTGCCTGACGCATCGCCGCATAGTCATCCCCCGGCTCGATACCTTCAATATTAAAGCGACGGTAGTCCTGTTTACAGGCGCCCTCCAGGGTAAACACCACGCATGAGGCCACGGTGGCTTCACCCTGAGTGTGGCTGATATCGAAGCACTCCAGCCGCATCGGCATCTCTTCCAGTTGCAGCACATTCTGCAGTGCTTCGAAGCGCTTCAGCATGCCGGCATGCGAGTTCATGCGTGCCTGCAGCGCGGTTTCTGCATTGTTCAGCGCCATCTGCACCCAGCGCGCCCGATCGGCACGCACCTGGTGCGTGAGACGGATACTGTGCCCCAGCTGTTCACTGATCGCCGCCTGCAAGGCATCCTGATCGTCCACCGGGTGACTTAATATCACTTCCCGCGCCTGCTGATGGGCTGCAGTCTGTTGCAGATAATATTGTGAGACAAAGCCGCTCAGCACCTGCGATTCGTTCATGGCCTCCGGCAGTTTGGGGAAGTAGCTGCGATTACCCAGATTACGCCCTTCGCGAATAAAAAACACCTGCACACAGGCCTGCGCGCCGTGGGTGAAACAGGCCACTATATCCACATCGCGGTCATCGCCTGAAATATATTGCTTCTCCACCACTTTCTGCAGCATGCGAATCTGGTCGCGATACTGGGCCGCTTTTTCAAACTGCAGTGCCTGCGAGGCGGTTTCCATCTGCGCCACCAGGTCTTCAATCAGTCGCGTACTCTTGCCCTGCAGAAACAACAGCGCATGCTCGATATCGGCACGGTAATCGGCCTCGCTGATATAGCCCACGCAGGGTGCGGTGCAGCGTTTAATCTGGTATTGCAAACAGGGACGCGAACGGTTTTTGAAATAGCTGTCATCACACTGGCGAATTTTGAACAGCTTGTGAATAAACTGCAGACTGTCACGCACCGCACCGGCACTGGGAAATGGCCCCAGGTATTGCCCCTTTTTACGACGACTGCCACGGTGCACCACAATTTGTGGATAGGGATCGTGAATCGAGACATAGATATAGGGGTAGGATTTATCGTCGCGCAGCAGAATATTGTAACGCGGCTGATTCGCCTTGATCAGGTTCGACTCAAGCAGTAACGCTTCACTTTCGGTGTGGGTAATGGTGACTTCAATCTGGTGTATCTGTTTAACCAGCGCCCGGGTTTTCACCGACAGCCCGGATTTTCTGAAGTAACTGGACACGCGTTTTTTCAGATTTTTTGCCTTGCCCACATACAGCAGATTCTGCTCGGCATCGTACATACGATAGATACCGGCATGGCTGGACAGGTTTTTTAAAAACGCATCGGCCTCGAAAACGGGCGAACTGGGGACACTGGATGTAGCAGACATAGGGGTTATTTTAACAGCTAATCAGGCACCTGATTAGTCTATAATTAACTTTTAATAATTACAGTATCTTATTGTTTTTATTGTATTTTGTTTATAATAATTTGCATAACACCGCATGCGGCGAATAAATTATTTCAAGTGATTGATTTTATTATGAATTATTGTAATTTAAATAAACCTTTACTGTTAATAATAAATATAGGTTTAAATCCTAAATATTTGTTTATTATCTATTTATTCAGAATCAAGAAGACCATGTTTAATCGCCAGATGCATCATCTCTACATCATTCGATACATCCAGCTTTTCGTGCAGCCGCTTACGGTAGGTGCTGACGGTTTTCGGGCTGAGTGAGAGCTTGTCCGAGATCGCATTGGTGCGCATGCCCTGGCTGATCATAATCAGTACCTGCAGTTCGCGCTGCGATAAAACATCCAGCAGCGAACTCTCCCCCGGCAACATCGACAGCGCCAGTTGCTGAGCAATGCTCGGTGCAATATAACGCTGCCCGGCATTCACCCGCTGAATCGCTTCCACCATTTCGTCCACCGGACACCCCTTGGTTAAATACCCCATCGCGCCGGCTTCCAGTATGCGTTTCGGCAGAGGGCCTTCGCTGTGCACCGTAAGCACAATTACCTTGCAATCGGCAGCGGTTTTATTCAGTCGACTGGTGGCTTCAAAACCACCGATACCCGGCATATTGATATCCATCAGCACAACATCGGGCTTCACCGTGCGCACTTTTTCCAGTGCCCCTTCCCCACTGCAGGCTTCTTCCACCACTTCAATCCCTGACTGATCTTCCAGCAATCGGCGCAGGCCATAGCGAATCAGATCATGGTCATCAACCAGCATGACGCGAATATTTGCCATGTGACTCCCTCTAGTATTTTGCTTTTAATTTTCTCGAATCATAGCACTTAATGCCGCTGCGCATAGCCCGGATCGACTACCACTCCTTAAACGGATGGCGAATCAGGTTTACATTGTAATATCGTGGGTCTTCGGTTACCTCCTCTCCCAGCCAGTCAGGTCGACCGAAGGCTTCATCCTCACTGCCCAGCTCCACCTCGGCCACCAGCAGCCCTTCATTGTCTCCATAAAACTCGTCGATTTCCCAGGTGTGCCCATCGTGCTCGACGATAAAGCGGGTTTTATCGATTTGCGGTGTATTGCACAGGGTGTCCAGCATTTCCTCCGCCTCGTTGAGCGGAATCGCGTACTCGTATTCCTGACGCCGCATACCCAGGGTGGCACTTTTAATATTAATATTGGCGGAGCCCCCCTGAATGCGAATACGCACCGAAGCCTTGTCCAGCTTGCCCATATAACCCTGGCGAATACGGCTGGAGCGCACCACCTGCTGACGCCAGCCTTCATCGGCGAGCAGAAATTTACGTTCGATTTCAATCGGCATGGTTTCACCTGTTACACTGATTTTTATACTGTGGATAATCTCGACTATGATCTTACGCGACACCTTCACACACAACCGATAAGTCAAGGTACCTTACATGCATAACGAATTTGATCTTGACCCGTCTCTTATATATGTCAACCACGCCGCAGTAGCACCCTGGCCACAGCGCACGGTGCGGGCGGTGCAGCAGTTTGCCGAGGAAAACGGCCGCGTCGGCTCGCGCCATTACCAGCAATGGCTGGCTAAAGAGCAGCAGCTGAAACAGGCGCTGGCGGAACTGATTCATGCCGAATCAGCAGATGAAATCGCGCTACTGAAAAATACCTCGGAAGGCCTGTCGATTATAGCCCGTGGGATTGACTGGCAACCCCATGACAATATTGTAATCAGCAATCAGGAGTTTCCTTCCAACTTTATTGTCTGGGATGCCCTGCGCGCACAGGGGGTAGAATTACGCATTGCGGATATTTCCGGCCATCAGCCAGAACGGGAGATGATTGAGCTGATGGATGCCAACACCCGGCTGCTGAGTGTCAGCGCGGTGCAATATGCCAGCGGACTTAAAATGGATCTGGCGCAACTGGGCCTTGCCTGCCTTGCCAATAACACCCTGTTTTGTGTGGACGCAATTCAACAGCTGGGGGCACTGCAGTTCGATGTGCAGGCAATCCAGGCGGACTTTGTGGTGGCGGATGGTCACAAGTGGATGCTGGGTCCTGAAGGTCTGGCGCTGTTTTACTGCAAGCAGTCCACCATGCCGCAACTGGCACTGCAGCAGCATGGCTGGCATATGGTGCAGGACCTGTCGGATTTCAGCACCATGCATGACTGGCAACCGGCACACAGCGCCCGCCGCTTTGAATGCGGCAGCCCCAATTCACTCAGCATTCACGCACTGCACGCCAGTCTCAGCCTGTTACTGGAAATCGGCATGGCGCAGATTGAGCAACAGCTGCTGCAACATGTGCAGCAGCTGCATAGCCTGTTCACCGAGATTCCGGGGGTGCAGATTCTCAGCCCGCACCAGCATGCACGACAGTCGGGCATTTTTAGCTTTAATAAACAGTACACAGACCCTGAAGCGCTGTACCAGTTTCTGCTGGATAAGGGCGTGGTGTGCGCGCTGCGCGGCGGGGGTATTCGCTTTTCACCCCACTTCTATAATCGTCGCGAGCAACTGGAGCTGCTGGCGCACTGGGTACGTGCGTTTTGAGACCGCAATGGACAAAAAATATAGCCCGTTGAACTAGACTCTTATATAAGGTCAGGATAATGGCCAGGCGTCCGCCATATTACCCGCACATTTAACAAGGTTGCCGTGATACTGATGTCACTGAATATTTTTAAAACCATAAAGATCGCGTTATGGGAAAAAATCGTCGCCTGGCTGAACACACGCCATGCAGAACGGGAGCTACCTCCATCGGACTTTGACCGACTGCGCTATGAAATTCGCGTCGGCGATGTGATTCTGGTGGAGGGCCGCACCCATGTCAGTGAAATTATTAAGACCATTACCCTTAGCAACTGGACCCACTCCGCACTGTATATCGGCCCGCTGCACAATATCGACGACCCGGTGTTGCGCGAGCACATTCAGTCCTATTACAAGGGCTCGCCGGATGAGCAACTGATTATCGAATCGCAACTGGGTTACGGCACCATCGTTGACAGCATTCGCAAATACAAGGATGAACACCTGCGCATCTGCCGACCCACCAGCATAACCCGCACCGATTCACAGAAAGTAATTGCCTATGCCATCAATCGCCTCGGCAGTTATTACAATGTGCGCCAGATACTGGATCTGGCGCGATTTCTGTTTCCCTACACCCTGCTACCGCGGCGCTGGCGCTCCAGCCTGTTTGAACACAATGCGGGCACACCCACGCACACGGTTTGCTCCACCATGATTGCCGAGGCCTTTGCATCGGTGCGTTATCCGGTGCTGCCGGTACTGCATCGCAATGAAGATGGCCAGCTCACCCTGTATCGACGCAATACCCGTTTGATTACGCCGAAAGATTTTGACTACTCACCCTATTTCGATGTGATCAAATACCCGATACTGGATTTCGACGAGCTGGCGGTTTACCAGAAAATGCCCTGGGGCAAGGATGGCATTGAACTGAATGACGAGAATGATATTAATACCTTGCCCGGTAAATCATCGAGTCAGTCAGTGAATAAGTCTTCGAACAAGGCAGACAGCCCGCTGAGCGAACAGATACAGCATACAACGGTGCAACTTAAAGACGCACAACAACATGAGACTGATGCGGCAGGTGTGACTGCAGACACCAATAGCAGAACCGGTTCTAACTAAGGTACAGATAAAGATGCAACGAATGAACAAAACAGGCTATGTTGAAGACAAACAGTTTAACAGTGCGTGGACATTCAATAACCCGACGGCTTTAAGCAAACGGCCAACAGGAGAACACCGATGCTAACCTGGCTATTTATCTTCCTGCTTACCATAGGCGCAGCCGCCTATTTCCGACTGCCACAGCTTGTATGGAGCGTGCTGCTGGGCGTGGTGCTACTGGTCTTTAGCTTCTCCGGTGCAATGGGACTGGCGGGCCTGTTTATTCTCTGGGCACTGTACCTGGCGCTGGTGGTGCCGATTAATATGCCGCATATCCGGCAGAAATATATCTCCGAGCCATTGCTGCAGCTAATGCGCAAAGCCATGCCGGCGATTTCGCAAACCGAACAGGAAGCCCTGGATGCGGGTAAAACCTGGTGGGAAAGCGACCTGTTTAATGGCAATCCGGATTACCACAGAATCCGCGAACTGCCACCCTCAAAACTCAGTGAAGAAGAACGGGCCTTTATGGATGGCCCGGTGGAAGAGCTGTGTGCGATGCTGGATGACTGGCAAATCACCCAGCAGGACCATGACCTGTCGCCTGAAATCTGGCAGTTTCTCAAACAGCATAAATTTTTCGCGATGATTATTCCCAAAAGCTACGGCGGTCTGGAATTTTCCGCACTGGGTCATTCCAGTGTGGTGATGAAAATCGCCGGGCGCAGTATCACCGCGGCAGTCACTGTAATGGTGCCCAACTCACTGGGCCCCGGTGAACTGCTGATGCACTATGGCACCCGCGAACAGAAAGACTATTACCTGCCCCGCCTGTCCAGCGGTGAGGAAATCCCCTGCTTCGGTTTAACCGGCCCGGAAAACGGCAGCGATGCTACCGCCATGAATGACACCGGCATCGTGTGTCGTGGCCGGTTTGATGGCAAGGACGATGTGCTGGGGATTCGCCTTAACTGGGAAAAACGTTATATCACCCTGGGGCCAGTGGCCACGGTGCTGGGTCTGGCGTTCAAGCTGTACGACCCGGAACATCTGCTGGGCGAGAAAGACGAACTGGGCATTACCCTGGCGCTGATTAAAACCGACACCGCCGGCATCGACATCGGCAAGCGGCACTTTACCTCCAACCACATGTTTATGAATGGCCCGAACCGTGGTAAGGACGTGTTTATTCCAATTGACTGGGTAATCGGTGGCCAGGATTATGTCGGCAAGGGCTGGACCATGTTAATGAACTGCCTGTCCGATGGCCGCGCCATTTCACTGCCGGCACTGAGCACCGGTGCGGGTAAATACATTGCCCGTTACAGCGGTGCCTATGCACGCATTCGCAAACAGTTCCGCACACCGATCGGTTATTTTGAAGGTGTGGAAGAAGCGCTGGCACAAATTGCCGGCCACTGTTACATCATGAACGCGGCACGGCAACTGACCTTAAGTGGTCTGGACAGTGGCGAAAGCCCGTCGGTGATTTCCGGCATTATGAAATACCAGATGACCGAACGCATGCGCAAGGTGGTGAACCATGCAATGGATGTGCACGGCGGACACGGCATCTGTCTGGGACCACGCAATTTTATCGGCCGCGCCTATCAGGGCCTGCCCATCAGTATTACCGTGGAAGGTGCGAATATTCTGACCCGCAGCATGATTGTCTTCGGTCAGGGCGTGCTGCGTTCACATCCGTTTCTGTTAAAAGAAGTGGACGCGATCAACCACCCCGATGCCGAGACTTCACTGAGCCTGTTTGACGATGCCCTGTTCGGCCATATGGGCTTTATTATCAGTAACGTGTTCCGTTCGCTGTGGTTTGGTCTGAGCGGCGCACGCTTTGTATCTGCGCCGGGAAAAGGCAAGGTCAAACATTATTACCAGCAACTCACCCGCATGAGTTCGTCGTTTGCGCTGCTGGCGGATGCCTGTGTACTGATTCTGGGTGGCTCACTTAAACGCCGGGAAAAAATTTCCGGCCGACTGGCGGATGCACTGTCCAATATGTATTTAATGACCGCAGTGCTGAAACACTATGAAGATCAGGGTGAACAAAGTGATGACCTGCCTTTATTGCAATGGGCCTGTGAGGATTGTCTTTACAATACGCAGCAAGCAATCAAAGCCGTATTGCGCAACTTCCCTGTGCCAGTACTGGGCAGCCTGTTGAATATGCTGATCTTTCCGCTGACCAAACCCTATGGCGGTGCCAGTGATAAACTGGGCCATCAGGTTGCGCGCCTGTTGCTTGAGCCATCGGCCACGCGGGATCGTTTAAGCCAGGATATTTTTCTTACCGATGATGCCAACGATCCCATGGGTCGTCTGGAATATGCATTACAGAAAGTACTCGCCGCTGAAAAAGCCGAACGTAAATTACGCGATGCGATGCGTATTGGTCTGGTAACCAACGCCAGGGATTTTGATCAGGTGATTGCCGATGCCATTCGGCAAAAAATTATTGATCAGGATGAAGCCGACAAGATCAGCGCCGCACATGATGCCACACTCAATGCTATCAGCGTTGATGAATTCAGCCATACAGGATGGAAAGCACAATGAGCACAACACGCGATGTTTATATAGTTGATGGCACGCGCACGCCATTTCTCAAAGCCCGCGGTCGTCCCGGTGATTTTACCGCCTCGGATCTGGCGGTGGCCGCTGCCCGCCCACTGTTACTGCAGCATGAAATCGATCTTGGCAAGCTGGATGAAGTGATTGTTGGCTGCGTGATGCCCAATCCCGATGAAGCCAATATTGCGCGGGTGATTGCGCTGCGCCTCGGTATTCCACAAACCGTGCCCGCCTGGACCGTACAACGTAACTGTGCTTCGGGTTTGCAGGCGATCGATTCCGCCTACCGCAATATTAAAAGTGGCCAGAGTGAACTGGTACTGGCCGGTGGCACCGAGTCGATGAGTCGCGCACCGATTTTATATAACGACCTGATGGTCAACTGGCTCAGCCAGCTGATGGCCGCCAAAACCACAGGCAAAAAACTCGCACAGTTCGCCAGGCTCAGACCCGCGCACCTGAAACCGGTGATTGCGTTAATTCGAGGTTTAAGTGATCCCATTGTTGGTTTATCCATGGGACAGACCACCGAAGAAATCGCCTACCGTTTCGGCATTAACCGCGAACAGATGGATGCCTTTGCCGTGGCCAGTCATCATCGTCTGGGGGATGCCATGGATAATGGCCACCTCGATGAAATTGAAACCCTGTATAACCACAGCGGGCAATATTTCGATCACGACGACGGTATTCGCCGTGATTCATCAATACAGAACCTGGCCAAACTCAAACCCTGTTTCGATCGTAAATACGGCATGGTTACCGCGGGCAACAGCGCGCAGATTACCGACGGTGCGGCAATGCTGTTACTCGCCTCAGCAGAGGCGGTGAAAAAACACCGGCTGCCGGTGCTGGCGCGCATCAAAGACAGCGAATGGGCGGGGCTCGATCCCAGCCAGATGGGACTGGGTCCGGCCCATGCGATGGCACCGATTATGCAACGCCAGCAGTTAGCCATCAGTGACGTGGACTACTGGGAAATTAACGAGGCCTTTGCGGGTCAGGTGCTGGCCTGCATCGAAGCCTGGAAGCAGGACGACTACTGTAAAAACCAACTGGGGCTGAATCAGGCACTGGGGGAAATTCCACACCAGCGTCTCAATGTCGATGGCGGCGGCATCAGTCTCGGCCACCCGGTGGGCGCCAGCGGCGCACGCATTACCCTGCATCTGGCCAAAACACTGCAACGCAACCAGGCTGCACAGGGCATTGCCAGCCTGTGCATTGGCGGCGGCCAGGGCGGCGCCATTCTGCTGGAAAATGCAGCCACGGCAGGAGCACAGTCATGAGTTATAAAAACTGGAGCCTGGAAAAAGACAGCGATCATATCTGCTGGTTGCATCTGGATGTAAGCGATGCCAGCACCAATGTGTTGCGCAGTGATGTGCTGCAGGAGCTCGGCGAAATCCTGGGCGAGCTGGCGCAGTCACTACCCACCGCTGTGATATTTGTCAGCGACAAGCCCAACGGCTTTATTGCCGGTGCCGATATCAATGAGTTTCTGCAGATCACTACTATCGATGAGGCCACACAGCTACTGCAGCGTGGCCACGATATTATGAACATGATCGAGAGCCTGCCCTGCACCACCGTGGCGATGATCGATGGCTTCTGTCTGGGGGGTGGCATGGAGCTGGCACTGGCCTGTGATTACCGCATACTGTGCGATAACAGCCGCACTCGCGTGGGCCTGCCGGAAGTAAAACTGGGTATACACCCCGGCTACGGCGGCACGCTTAGAAGCATCCAGAAAGCCGGGCCACTGGCGGCGATGAACGCCATGCTCACGGGACGCCTGTTACAGGGTCGTGCAGCAAAAGCTATGGGGCTGGTGGATGAGCTGGTGCCACAACGCCAGTTAAAACGAGCCGCACGTTATTTTGCACTGAATCGTCCCAGACAACGCCAGCTCGGTTTTAAAGAGCGGCTGCTGAACCACCGTCTATTACGCCCGCTTATTGCCCGACAGATGCGCAAACAGGTGGCGCAGAAAGCCTCACCGGAGCACTACCCTGCGCCCTACCAGATGATTGACCTGTGGGTGAATCATATGGACAACCCGAAGCGCATGTTGCAGAAGGAAATTGAATCGGTGGCCAGCCTGGTCACCAATGACACCGCGCAGAATCTGGTGCGGGTATTTTTTCTGCAGGACAAGCTCAAAGCCCAGGGCAATAAAAAAGACTTTGCCGCGCAGCATATCCATGTCATCGGCGGCGGCCTGATGGGAGGCGATATTGCGGCATGGTGCGCGCTGCGCGGCTTTCGCGTCACCGTGCAGGATCAGCAGGCAGAAACGCTGGCGGGTACCATGAAACGCGCCATGCAGATGTTTAAAAAGAAATTCAAGAAAGACAGGCGTGCGATTCGTGATGCCATGGATCGGCTGATTCCCGATAGCCGCGGTGTGGGTGTAGCCCATGCCGATCTGGTGATTGAAGCAATTTTTGAAAATAAAGCTGCCAAACAGGCACTGTATAAAGAGATCGAACCGCGCATGAAAGCCGGTGCCATTCTGGGCAGCAACACCTCCAGCATTCCACTGGAAGAACTGGCCGACGGCCTGAAAAATCCGCAGCGACTGGTGGGTATTCATTTCTTTAACCCGGTGGCACTGATGCCACTGGTGGAAATCGTGCGTGGAGAAAACACCGACGATGACACGCTGCGAAAAGCCGCCGGCTTTGCCCGCCACATCGACAAACTGCCACTGCCGGTTAAAAGTACACCGGGCTTCCTGGTGAATCGCATCCTCATGCCCTATTTGCTGGAAGCGGTGGAAATGGTGGGCGAAGGCATCGCCCCGGAAATGGTCGACAAGGCAGCATTAAAATTCGGCATGCCCATGGGGCCAGTGGAGCTGGCAGATACCGTGGGGCTGGATGTGTGCCTGTCGGTGGCGGGTATTCTGGCAGGAGAGGACAATCTTAATTTGCCGCTTAAAATGCAGAAGATGGTGGAACGCGGCAAACTGGGTAAAAAAACCGGCGAAGGTTTTTACAAGTGGCACAAGGGCAAACCACAGAAAGACAAAAATGCCAGCTACGCCAATCTGCAGGAATTGCAGGATCGCATGATTCTGCGTTTTCTCAATGAAGCGGTGAGCTGTCAACGTGAAGCAGTGGCAGACAATGCTGAATTAATTGATGCCGGCATTATCTTTGGCACCGGCTTTGCGCCCTTTCGTGGTGGCCCGCTGCATTATATCGACAGCCAGGACAGGGATGCACTGCGTGAACGACTGCAACAGCTCAAAAGTCGCTACGGTGAACGTTTCACTGCAGATGCGGGCTGGTAAAATGATGTCCGCTGATATGGCCACGGATTTGGCACAATAATAACACCTGACATCCCGTCACTTAATCGCGACGGGATTTCATATATAATACGCGATTCCCTCAAGGCCTGCGGGCTGGCACACGTGACATCTGTTTAATGAAGCGACGACATTTTATCAAGATAACGGCCGGCACCCTGCTCGGCGGACTGGTATCCACAAACACCGCGGCGGCACAGGGATCAAAGCAGACACCTGGACAATTACCGCCGCTGGTACTCGGGGTGTTTCCACGTCGCAATATCAAACTGACCTTTCGCCTGTTTTCGCCACTGGCTGAACATCTGAGCGAGATGCTTGGGCGCAGGGTCAAACTCACCACCTCCAGCAATTTCAGGCAGTTCTGGCAGAATGTACAGAGTCTGCGCTACGACATAGTACATTTCAACCAGTACCACTATATTCTGGCGAATCAGCTTTATGGCTATCAGGTGATTCTGAAAAACCAGGAACAGGGTCGTGCCACCATCGCCGGTACATTGATGGTGCGCAAGGACAGTGGCATTACCCAGGTAGGCGATCTGAAAAACCGCACCATTTTATTCGGTGGCGGCAAGATGGCCATGCAAAGTTATGTGGCCGCCAGATGGTTGCTTCAGCAGAACGGTCTGCACAAAGGCGATTACATTGAAAAAATTGCACTGAACCCGATCAATGCGATTCTCTCCACCTACCATAAACAGGCAGATGCAGCGGGTGCAGGCGATGTGGTGCTTGAACTTGATGCAGTCACCTCACAGATTGATAGTTCGAAAATGCGTATACTGGCACAAACCAGACAGCTGCCGCACCTGCCCTGGGCGGTCAAACACACTATGCCGGAAGCCGAACGCCTTGCAATCCAGCAAAGCCTGAGCCGGCTGAGCAACAGCGAACAGGGGCTTGCAATACTGCAAAATGCAAAACTGGATGCTTTATTACCAGCGACCGACAGTGATTACGATGCCCACAGAACCATTATCCGCGATGTGTACGGAGCGGATTACGGCATATCACAACTAAAATAATGCGCAAACCCCTCTACACCTTCTCTGCAATTGGCCGACAGTTCGTGCTGTTTATTGCCGGCATTATTCTGCTGGCACTGTTAAGCAGTGCCTATCTGCAGTATGAACGTGAAAAACAGATAGCCTTTAACAAACTGGCGGAAAAAGGCCATTCCATCGGCCGTTTACTGAGCAGCATGTCGGTTGACCCGATGCTGATTTACGATAACCACAGCATCAATGAATTTGCTCGCAATACCAGCCAGCAATCCGGCGTGGTGTATGCGGTTTACCTGGACAATGAAAAGCACGCGCTGAGCAACTATTTCAATCAAAACCTGGCTTCGGTAACACAGGCCATGCAGATGGCGCCACTTGAAAACGATCCATACAGCACACTGAAAATGCTACTTGAACGTGATGATATTCTGCACCAGACATTCGCTGTGGAATTTAACCAGCAGCAACTGGCAGAGATTTATATTGGCCTGGACAAAAAACCCTTATTAACCGAGCCGCAGAACAATCTGCGGATTCACCTCGCCAGCAGCCTGCTGATTGGGCTGTTTATTGGCCTGGGCATCTACCTGGGTTTTGTCAGAAAAGTATCCAGGCCAATCAGACAGCTCAGAGAAGCAGCCAACCATATTATTCGCTTTAATTTTGACCGGCCAATTGAGGTCAGGGGTAAAAACGAGCTATCAGAGCTGGCACAGACCTTTGAACTGATGCGAATCCGCTTGAGAAATGCGGTTGAATCGCGGGATCAATCGCTGCAGGAAATCGAGGAACTCAATGTTTCCCTGGAAGACCGGGTCAGGGAGCGTACCAATGCGCTGCAGGAGCTGAACGCGCAGATCACCCACCAGGCAATGCATGACCCGCTTACCGGCTTACCGAACCGGGTACTGGTGGTTGAGCGACTAAATCAGGCAATTGATTATGCACGTCGAAATAAAACACGTCTGGCGGTGTTTATTCTTGATTTAAATAATTTCAAGGAAGTTAATGACACGCTGGGGCATCCTGAAGGCGACCTGATTCTGCAACAGCTGGCATCTCGCATCCCCAGTGCCTTGCGTGCCAGTGACACTGTGGGTCGATTAGGCGGCGATGAGTTTGCCGTGGTTTTACCCGAAATTGATGAAAAGCATGCGATTGATGTGGGTGATAAAATCATCCATGCGATGCAACCAGCATTTGATCTGAGTGATCAGACCGTGAATATCAATGCCAGCATCGGTATTGCCCTCTACCCCGAGCACGGCGAGGATCAATCCACCCTGATCAGGCACGCCGACGTTGCCATGTATGCCAGCAAAAACAGCAGTCAGGCGATATCCATTTACAATCCACAGCTTGATACCCACACTCCGCGACGCCTGGCATTGATGGCAGATTTACAGAATGCCATTAAACAGGATCAGTTAACACTTTATTACCAGCCGCAGGTACGCATCAATGATAACAAGGCCTATGGCGTCGAGGCACTGCTTCGCTGGAATCACCCACAACAGGGTTTTATTCCACCGGAACAGTTTGTCCATCTGGCAGAAAATACCGGCCTGATCAATCCACTGACCAACTGGGTAATACAGCAGGCATTAAAGCAATGGCGCGAATGGCAGGATGCGGGATTGACGCTGGATATTTCTATTAATATTTCGGCACGAAGTTTAAATGACCCGCATTTAGCGCAAACACTGCACAGCGCAATACAGAAACACAATGTAATGCCGCAGCACATCAAACTGGAAATCACCGAAAGCAGCATTATGACCAATCATGATATGGTGCTCGGCGTAATGCGGCATCCGCTGCTTGAAGGGGTAAAATATGCGATTGATGATTTCGGCACTGGTTACTCCTCGCTGAACTATTTGAAGCAACTACCGGTACACGAGATCAAGATTGATAAGTCGTTTATTTTTGACATGAGCAAAAACAGTGACGATACACAGATTGTAAATTCAATTATTAATCTCAGCCATAACTTCGGCCATAGCGTGGTGGCCGAAGGCGTGGAAAACAGTCATGTGCTTAATATGCTTAATACCATGGGCTGTGATGCCATTCAGGGTTTTCTGATTTCCAAACCACGACCGCACAATGAAATTCCCGGACTGATTCAGCGCCTTAATAAGGCACAAAAATAAACGCAGACAAGCCAGCTTCTGTATGGCTTTTAACTTAACGTCTCTGCGCTTAAGCAGTTAATTTTATGACAATGTTTCTATAGGGAAGCTCTGAATAATTCATCCGTGAATCATTCGCCTGGAGCGAATGATAGCATTAGCCCCGAAGGGGTGAGTCTCATGGATGAGACGAGCAATGATCAGAGCAAAAACAAATCAAAATGCGATTTTGATTTGTTTTTCATTTTCAATAACTTATCAGTTATTAAAAATGGCGGCACATCCCTGTGCCGCGGAACCTCTGAGTTTTTCAGAGGTTCCATAGAAATCATTTTGCAAAAACCGTTCTGCACCTGTCTTATCAGGCGTTAGCCACTTGCACCGAAGCTCTAATACAACGCAGCACTTCGTATTCGTACTGACCATCGAAATATTCAAAGATCGCCTTAAGCCGTTTCGCCTCTTCACCCAGTTCGAGAATTTCAGCCTGTATCGCCTGAATTTCCTTTTTGTTTAAATCGACCACGTCTTCAACATCTACCCGACCCTGCTGAATCAGGTTAGCGATATGACTGTATATCGTCGACAGTCCCAGGCCACGCTGTTGCGCAATGGACTCCAGATCCATGCCTGTATTAAACAGTTCACAGGTTTCATTGATGGTATCTGTTGAACTACCAGCTTGCTGGTTATCATGATGCTCACGTATCACTTTAAGAAAGACCTCACCGTAATTCTCCAGTTTGGTGGCACCCACGCCACTGACGCTGGATAACTGTTCATGGTTTAATGGCATACGCTCCATCATATCCATTAATGTTGCATCGTGAAAGATAACAAAGGGGGGCACATCCAGCTCTTCCGACAAACGCTTACGTGCGGCACGCAAGGCTTCCCAAAGTTGGCTGTTTGCAACCTGCACCTTGCTTTTAGATGATTTTATTCTGCTCTGCAACAGCTGTTTGCGCAGCAGCAGGGTCTGTTCACCCTTGAGCACCGCGCGGCAGTTTTCGTGCAGCAGCAAACTGCCATGCCCCTGCACGTCCACCGTTAGCAGATTTCGTGCAATCAGCTGGCGAAACAGGTTACGCCACTGTTTGGCATTCAGTTCCTTGCCAATGCCGAAGACCGCCAGCTGGTCGTGGCCAAAATGCCTGATGCGCTCATTGTTTTTGCCCAGTAACACATCGGTTAGGTAGGTAACACCGAATCGCTGGCCGGTGCGATGCACACAGGACAGGGCTTTCTGCGCGGCCACGCTGGCGTCCCAGGTTTCCACGGGGTTTAAACAGGTGTCGCAATTACCGCAGGGCTGATCTAGCTGATCACCGAAATAGTGTAGCAACGACTGACGCCGACAGCTGGTGAGCTCGGCAAACCCCAGCATGGCATCCAGCTTATGCCGTTCAACCCGTTTATGAACCTCGTCAGCCTCCGAGCTTTCCATCATCTGCTTGAGGGTAATCACATCCTGCAGGCCATACATCATCCAGGCAGTGGAAGGCAGACCGTCACGTCCTGCGCGTCCGGTTTCCTGATAATAGGCTTCGACGCTTTTCGGCAGGTTCAGGTGCGCGACAAAACGCACATCCGGTTTATCTATGCCCATACCAAAGGCGATGGTGGCGACGATAATCACCCCTTCTTCACTGAGAAAACGGTGCTGGTTCTGCTGTCTTAGCTGTTGCGATAAACCGGCATGATATGGCAATGCGGTAAAGCCTTTTTCACACAGCCATTCAGCGGTCTGCTCGACTTTTTTGCGCGACAGACAATACACAATACCGGCGTCATTTTCATGTTCATTCTTAATAAAACGATAAAGTGCATCCCGCGCATTACCGCTGTTCTCTGCCACCCGATAACAGATATTGGGGCGATCAAAACCGGACACATAACATTCAGCATTCTGCAAGGCCAGACGTTCGATGATTTCCTGCCGGGTGGCTTCGTCGGCGGTGGCGGTCAGGGCGATGCGCGGTATAGTGGGAAAACGCTCATGTAATACCGACAGCTTGATGTACTCGGGGCGAAAGTCGTGCCCCCACTGGGATACACAATGGGCTTCGTCCACCGCGAACAGCGCAACCGGTGCACGGCTCAACAGATTGAGAAAGCGCTCGGTCATCAGCCGCTCGGGGGCCACATACAGCAGGTCGATTTCACCGTTCAGTAAACGGGTTTCCACTTCCTGTGCCTCGAACTGATCCAGCGAGGAATTGACAAAGGCTGCTTTCACCCCGAGCTGCTGCAATGCAGTCACCTGATCCTGCATCAGTGCAATCAGTGGTGAGACGATAATGCCCACGCCCCGCCGCACAATGGAGGGAATCTGGTAGCACAGCGACTTACCGCCGCCAGTGGGCATCAGCACCACGGCATCTTCACCGTCTATCAGACGCTGCACCACATTCCGCTGATGATGACGAAATTCCTCGTAACCGAAAACAGATTGCAGAACATTTAGAGCGGATTCAGACATAGAGTATTTGCTTGGGTGATGCGGTGTTAAAGATCAGGGGGCTGAACTTTACTTGCTGGGCCAGAAGATTGCCAGCACTACGATCAGGACGACAGCGATCAGTATAAACAGTTCAATAAACATCCGTGGATTTTACTGACCAAGCAGGCACCTGGCCAGTCCATAGACCGGCTAAATAATGATCACTGCTCAGACCGGTCTAATCTTCACTGTAGTAAATGCCGGGAATCCAGCTTTTCTTCACTTTGGTGGTCTTTTCCAGATCCACCTCGTCTTCGTTTATAAAAGTAAAGCTGTTCCAGCCCACCCGAATGATGTCCTTATGGTGTAGCAGCTGGCGGTCCACCTTCTGTTCATTGACGAATGTGCCATTGGTGCTATGCAGATCGACCAGTGAATACTGTACCACGCCGTTTTCCGCCGTGAGCGGCGTGAGCCGTGCGTGTTCCGAGCTCACCGCCAGATCGTCGATCACAATCTGGTTATCGGTGGTACGCCCAAAGGTCAGCCCACTGTTACTGATTTCAAATCGATTGGCCACCACACCATCAACCAGCTGTACTATAGATGCCACGTTATTCTGCCCTCACTCTGTCGATATGCGCTTCAGTGTATGAATCGGGGAACAAAACCCCAACATACACTAAGCTTTTCTGTGATTTCACACAAGCCGGGCGTTCCAACTTTGCAGGCTCTTCTGTATAATGCCCCCCGCGTGAAAGCAGGTATATCATTATCTACATATGTACTTATGCGATAATTTACTGAAATGTCAGCCTGTTATTGATATGGGTCAGTTATGTGATATGGCACACCTTCTATAATCACACACGATTTTGGCTGCCGACCGGGCAGACTGTGTCAGCTGAAGACTTCAGACCAGTGGTTATCACCACTGAAACACAGCCAGCGCATCCGTCGACAGCCATGAAATGACTATCAGCAGGTAAATTAAGTCGTTGAAATTTCGAAAGAAATTAAAGACTTCAGATAATAAAGAAGGTACGTGATCCGATAATCCGCTGAATGTTATGTAAAACAGACCCTGTGTCCCCGGCACCTGATCAGCGACTTATTGATCCTCACACACCTCACCTGATGATAGTAATTAATTTTTGGGCTATATAAGACCTGCTTATTCAGGTTTTGTTCCCGTCCAGAAATGGGGTTGCTGTTCGCAGCATTTAGCTCCCGAAAGGCCGGTTGTGAGTAAACACCGCGCATCTGGGTTTTGCACGGCAAATGAATACAGGTAAAACCACCTGGTGGTAATACGTGCTTTTCAGCTTGCCGGCAACCGTTCCAGGTCAGAATGTTTACTGACGACTGGCCATTTCGGGTCAAACAGAGGAGACATTCTCGTGCAAGCTTCGCTTGATCAGAAGTATAACTTTGAAGTCATCAAAGCGTTTACCGTCATGGCGGTGGTTTACCTTGTGGTAGGCACCGGTGTTGGCGTGTATATCGCGTCAGAACTGGCCTGGCCTTTTCTGAACTTTGATATCGCCGAACTGACCTTCGGTCGTTTACGTCCACTGCACACCAATGCGGTTATTTTTGCTTTTGGTGGTAGTGCCCTGATGGCCACATCCTACTACTCGGTACAGCGCACCTGTGGTGTGCCTCTGTGGAGTAATAAACTGGCGTGGTTCGTATTTATTGGCTGGAACCTGATTATTGTGGCGGCGGTTATTACCCTGCCACTGGGCATCACCCAGTCCAAGGAATACGCCGAGCTGGAATGGCCGATCGATATCGCGATTGCTGTAGTGTGGCTGAGTTACACCTTCAACTTTGTGATGACCATTGCCAACCGCAAGAGCAAACACATCTATGTGTCGAACTGGTTCTTCCTGTCGATGATGGTGATGATCACCTTCCTGCACGTAGTGAACAGCATGGCGGTACCGGTGGATATGTTCAATTCATATTCCGTGTTCTCCGGCGTACAGGATGCGATGATTCAGTGGTGGTGGGGACATAACGCGGTTGGTTTCTACCTGACAGCAGGCTTCCTCGGCATTATGTACTACTTCGTACCCAAGCAGGCGGGACGTCCGGTATTCTCCTACCGTCTTTCGGTTATCCATTTCTGGGCGCTGACTTTTGGTTATGTATGGTTAGGTGCCCACCACCTGCAATACACAGCACTGCCTGACTGGACCGGCTCTGTTGGTGCGGCGATCTCGCTGGCGATGATCATTCCTTCATGGGGTGGTGCCATCAACGGCATGATGACCCTGTCCGGCGCCTGGGACAAACTGCGTACTGACTACATTCTGCGCTTCCTGATCGTGTCACTGGCTTTCTACGCCATGTCCACCTTCGAAGGCCCGGTTATGTCATCCAAAACGGTTAACGCTTTATCACACTACACAGACTGGACCATCGGTCACGTACACTCAGGTGCCCTGGGCTGGGTTGCCATGGTGGCGGCTGGTGCGCTGTACCATCTGGTAATGAAGCTGTGGAGCACCCGCATGTACTCTGAAAGCCTGATCAACGTGCATTTCTGGATGGCGACGATCGGTGCGGTGGTCTACATCATCGCGATGTGGGTATCCGGTATCATGCAGGGTCTGATGTGGCGAGACTACGACGAGTTCGGCACCCTGACCTACACCTTCGCTGAATCCGTTGCGGCGATGTATCCCTACTACGCAATGCGTGCCATCGGTGGCTTTATTTACTGGTCCGGTGCGGTAGTAATGCTTTACAACGTAATTATGACAATCCGCATGGCCAGCGCCGAGAAATCCGCTGCATCGCCTGCGACAGCAACGGCTTAAGGGAGGGACGATTAATGTCTGATAACAATCAAACTGGTCCTATCCAGAAAAAGTTTGAAACCAATATTGTAGCGATGGTGATCATCACCATGCTGCTGGTTTCTGTAGGCGGTATTGTAGAGATCGTACCTCTGTTCTATCTCGATGAAACCATGGAACACAACCAGCACAAAGAAATCCTGTGGGATCGCAAGGACGGCCAGACATTGAATGACTGGCAACCGGGTGACGGTGTGCGTCCATACAGGCCATTGGAGTTAATGGGTCGTAAGGTTTACATCCGTGAAGGCTGTTATCTGTGTCACTCACAGATGATTCGTCCATTCCGTGATGAGAAAGAACGTTATGGTCATTACTCACTCGCCTCCGAGTCGATTTACGATCACCCGTTCCAGTGGGGCTCGAAACGTACCGGCCCTGACCTGGCACGTGTAGGTGGTAAATACTCGGATGAATGGCATATGCTGCACTTACGTGCACCTCGCAGTGTTGTTCCTGAATCGGTAATGCCGAACTATGTCTGGCTGGACGATGCGACCATCGATCCGGAGATGACGGTTAAAACCATGGAAGTCATGCGCAATATGCCTAGCAACCCCGCGCCTTACACCGATGCAGATATTGCATCTGCAAAGGCCGAAGTTGAGGGCAAAACTGAACTGCAGGCACTGGTGGCCTACCTTCAGGTGCTGGGAACCATGGTCAAGTTCGACGAAACTAAAGATTATCGTTAATGGAGGTTGCGTAAATGTCTGACTTTTTTCAAACCGACTGGGCAGCCATGACACTGAATGACTGGGCAGGTCTCATCATTACAGTGGGGGTGTTCTTTCTGATGATCTGGGCTTACGTTTACGCATTTCGTCCAAAGAACAAAGAGAAGCTGGAGTCTCATCGCTTTGATATTTTCAAGGACGATGAAGACGACTCTGGTTCACAGAATGAGGACTCAAGAAAATGAGTGAAGAAAACAAGTTCCCCGGTGAAAACAACACAGGGCATATCTGGGACGAAGACCTGCGCGAGCTGGACAATGATCCGCCAACCTGGTGGACCATTGGCTTTCACGCCAGCTGGATTTTCGTCATTGTGTACACACTGCTCTACCCTTCATGGCCGTTAATCGATACCCATTTTAAAGGCCTGCTGGGCTGGACCTCGATTGGTGAATACCATGAGGATATGGCGTCGATCAAGGAAGTGCGTGCACCCTTTGAGAACAAGATCAAGGACATGAGCGCGTCCGAGATCCTGGCCGACCAGGAACTGTCACAGTATGTGAATGCGTCCGGCAAGGTACTGTTCGGTGACAACTGTTCAGCCTGCCATGGTGCAGGTGGTCAGGGCAACGTCGGCTTCCCCGTACTGGCGGACGATGACTGGTTATTTGGTGGCAGCATCGACGATATCCAGGCCAGCATTACCGGCGGTCGCCAGGGTATGATGCCCGGTCATACAGCTATGCTGAATGACGAGCAGGTCAACACCCTGGCCCAGGCGATTGTTGACGGCAATGTCACAGAAGTACCTGCCTATATGGAAACCGGTTGTGTCGGCTGTCACGGTGCGGACGGCAAAGGCCTGAGCTTTATGGGTTCAGCTAACTTGATGGATGGAATTTACCGTTTTACTGCGCAAGATCAATTAGAAAGCGTAAAACACACTATAAAATATGGGGTAAATGATCCATCACATGAACAGACTCGCAATGCAGTGATGCCAGCTTTTGGTGGCGGCAAGCTGACAGATACCGAGATCAAGAAGTTAGCTGTCTATGTGCACAAACTTGGCGGAGGCCAGTAGGTAAAATATGCAGCTAACGTAAACCCAATTGCTTTACTGTTTCATTAACAAAACCTGGGGAGGTGAATTATGGATGCAGTAGTAATTGGTTCAATCGCAACAGTGGTTGCAACAGTGGTCGTACTGGTCGGTTTCATTGGATACTGGGTCAGTAAAATCATGAAGCATCCACACACACACGATTGAGCTGCAAATGCTAAAGGGGCCTTGTGCCCCTTTAGTCATTTCTGGAGAAGGTGTTTTTACACAAAATTTACAGGGAATTAACGGGTCTGTAATTAACACCCCCCGCAAATGACTTCAGCGACAGTAACCAATTTACGGTAAAATTAACGCAGTTAGATGGTTGGAGAAACAGGTGGACGAAAAAGCAGTAAACGCCTCAGCAGAGCATGAAAAAAGTGTTGCTGAACTTTATGAGGAATCGGATCACTGGCATGTTAATACCGGCGACGAGATTATCCATGCCAAGCGCATGCCGGGTAAATTCCGCAGCCTGAAGTGGAAATCAATGACGGTCTGGCTGGTATTTTTCCTCGGCCCCTATCTGCGCTGGAACGATTCACAGGCGGTGCTGTTCGATATTCCCAACCGTCAGTTCCATATTTTCGACATCACCATCCTGCCACAGGATGTGTGGCTGCTCGCACTGATACTGCTGTTTTTTGCGATACTGCTGGCCGCTGTCACCTCGGTGGCCGGCCGGGTGTTCTGTGGCTACTTCTGCTTCCAGACCATCTGGACCGATATCTTTACCCTGATTGAAGAAAAGCTGGAAGGCTCACCGGCCAAACGCCGCAAGCTGGACGAAGCCCCCTGGGATGCCGCCAAGGTTCGCGTTAAGGCGATCAAGCACAGCATCTGGATTGCCATCGGCTTTATAACCGGCCTGTCGTTTACCGCCTGGTTTACCGATGCCTACCAGCTATGGATCGATATTTTCACCCTTGAAGCAGCGATGTTTGTGTACATTATGCTGTTTGCCTTTACCGTGGGCACCTATGTGCTGGCCGGCTTTATGCGTGAACAGACCTGTTTCTGGCTGTGTCCCTATGCCCGTATCCAGGGGGTCATGTACGATACGCAAACCATTCTGCCCACCTACGATTTTGTTCGCGGCGAACCCCGTGGCAAGCTGATTAAAGGCAAGCCCGTGGAAGGCAATGGCGACTGCATTGCCTGTAACCAGTGTGTGGCCGTCTGCCCAACCGGAATTGATATCCGTGGCGGTCAGCAGGAAGGCTGTATTACCTGCGGCCTGTGTATTGATGCCTGTGACTCGGTAATGGATAAAATCGGCAAGCCCCGCGGCCTGATTCGCTATGCCTCGCTGGACGAAATGAAGCACAAGGAAGTCAAACCCTTCTTTAAGCGCCCACGGGTGCTGATTTATAGTGCTATTATTCTGTTTTCGGTAATCGGCATTCTGTATGGGCTGACCAACCTGGGCACCTACGATCTCAAGGTGATCCATGAACGCCAGCCACTGTATGTACAGATGAGCGACGGCTCGATCCAGAACCGTTATGACCTGAAAATTCTCAATAAAACCGACCAGGAAATGCACATCAGTATTCGGGTAACTGGCGCTGAAGGCATAGAAACCAAGGGCATCCGTGAAAAGATGACCCTGGCGCCCAGCAAGCTCACCAGCTTCCCGGTGTTTATCAGCATTCCGAAAAAACATATCAAAAAGGAACGCACACCGATTTATTTCACCATTGAGTCCTACCAGGAGTATGGTGATTCGGTTGAGTACCAGAGCATGTTTTATGGTCCAAGAATGTAATCCCTCTATTTGTCCCTGTGTCATGATGCCTATATCACGACACAGGTTTTTAACAGCACAGGTAATCCGGCAATGAGCAATCCAGTCATAAACAAAAACACTTTTTCACAGGACAACCCCCGCGCCCTGAAAAACCCCTGGGTGATCGGCTGGCTTGTACTGCTGGGCACCGTGCTCGCGGTCAATGTCGGCTTTATTACCCTGGCAGTTGTCACCAACCCCGGCCTGGTGGACAAGAACTACTATGAAAATTCACAGAACTTCGAAGAAACCCTGGTTACCCAGCGCCAGGCACGGGCAGCCCTGGGATGGAACTACCAGACCGACTTCCCCTCTCGCCCTGTGCAGAATAAAGATGAGCTATATCGTCTCAGCGTGGTAGACAAGGCCGGCATGCCACTCACTGCAGCCACGGTCACGGTCAACGCCTATCGCCCGTCCGATGCCTCCGCCGATTTCCAGACAGGCCTTACCGAAGTCGGTGCCGGCATGTATGAAGGTACCATTAATTACCCGCTGAAGGGCATCTGGGAAGTTACCGTGAATATCAGCCGTGGTGACGACCAGTATGACTTTACCCGACGTGCGAACATTGTGACCCAGTAATCCATTGCTTTTCAGACTCGCAGCTAATCTAACCCGAGCTGTTCTGCAACGACACGCAGGACAGCAAACACCAGCCAATGAATCAAGCCTCTGATGCAACACACGCTGACTGCTTTCACTGCGGTCTGCCTGTGGACAATAAAAACCGTGTAGAAAACACCATCCAGGGTGAAAAGCGTCAGTTCTGCTGCCATGGCTGCAGCACCGTGTGCGAAATGATTTATGCCTCGGGGCTGGAAGGTTTCTATCAGCGCACCCCGGACGGCCAGCTCCTCTCACCACCGCCGGAGCCACCCAAAGAAGCCGCCCTGTATGACATCGATGAAATACAGAGCGAATTCGTACATGAAAGCGGCAATCTGCGCGACATGCACCTGATTGTTGAAGGCATCCATTGTTCGGCCTGTGTGTGGCTGATCGAGCGCAGCCTGGCCAGCCTTGCCGGTGTACTGGACGTTAAAGTCAATCTCGCCAATAAGCGACTGTTTGTGCGCTGGGATAACAACCAGGTAAAAATATCGAAAATTATCGATCACCTGGGCAGCATCGGTTACGCGGCAATCCCATTTAACCCGGAAACCGCTGAAGGCGCGATACAGAAAAGCAACCGCGCGCTGTTACTGCGCATGGCCTTTGCCGCCTTCTGCATGATGAACCTGATGTGGGTGTCGATTGCACTCTACAGTGGCGCGGACCAGGGCGAATTTAAACATCTGTTTCACCTGGTGGGTTTTGCCCTGGCCACCCCCACCCTGTTTTATTCCGGCTGGCCGTTTTTACGCAATGCCTATACCGGCATTCGACACCTGCACCTCAGTATGGATGTACCGATTGCCATCGGTGCCCTCACCACCTACAGCTATTCGGTGTATATCACCTTCGGTAACGCAAGCATTGGTGAAGTGTATTATGACACGGTGGTGAATTTTATTTTTATTATCCTGGTGGGGCGCTTTCTTGAAGCCAAATCAAAACGCCATGCGGTAGCCGCGACGCAACGCCTGATGGATTTGCAGCCCCGCGTCGCCAATGTAGTGCGTGGTGATGAAACCCATATTGTGCCGATTCGCGCGATACGCCGCGATGACATTATTATTGTAAAACCCGGCGACAAGATTCCGGTGGATGGTGAGGTTATCACTGGCAAGTCTTCTGTGGACGAATCCCTGTTAAGCGGTGAGTCACTGCCGCTTAAAAAACAGCCGGGAGATCAACTCTCCGCCGGTACGGTGAATATCGACGGCAGCCTTACGGTTAAAGTCAGTGCAACCCTGCGCAATACCTCGCTGGGTAAAATTATCAGCCTGGTCGAAGAAGCACAGGCCAGCAAGGCACCGATTCAATGCACCGCCGACAAAATCGTCCCCTGGTTTGTCGCCACCACACTGGCCCTGGCCAGTTTTACCTTTTTCTTCTGGCTCGACACCAGCATCGAAATTGCACTGCTTGCCTCCACCTCGGTGCTGATTATTACCTGCCCCTGTGCGTTTGGCATGGCCACACCCATGTCGATTGCGGTGGCTTCGGGCCTGGCGGCACGCCACGGCCTGCTGATTAAAAACGGCGCAGTGCTGGAATACCTGTCGGGCATTACCCATTTCGTATTCGATAAAACCGGCACCCTTACCGAAGGTAAAATGCGCATTAAAAATATTATCGGTGATAGCGACAACAGCGAACTGCTGCGCAAGATGGCGCATATTGAGAGCCTGTCGGAACACGCCATCGCCAGGGCGATTACCTTTGAAGCCAGGCAGCAGAAAATAAAACTCGACAGCAGTGCTGTGAGTGATTTTATCAACCAGCCGGGCTATGGTGTAAAAGGCCGGTTTGAGGGCGAACACATCTGTGTCGGCAATAGCAAATGGTTGCAGAAAAACCAGGTTAATTTAAACCCTGATTTTATCAAGCAGGCCGACACACTGGAGCAACAGGGAATCAGCTGCGTGCACATTGCAATCGATAACCGACACCAGGGCTTTGCCGCCATTGCCGACCAGCTACGCGCCGATGCAAAACAGCTGGTGCAGAACCTGCGTGATGCGGGTATCAAACTCACCCTGTTAAGCGGCGACAAACAGGCGGTGGCGCAATCGATTGCCGATGAACTCGGTGGCATGCAGGTGATCGCCGAGGTACTGCCCGGTGAAAAAGACCAGGTAATTCAGCAACTGCAGAATGCCGGGGAAAAAGTCGCAATGATTGGCGACGGGGTAAACGATGCACCGGCACTGATCCGCGCCGATGTGGGCATTGCCATTGGCTCGGGCACCGATGTCTCCATGGAAAGCGCAGACATTGTGCTGCTCAGCAATGAACTGGATAAAATCCGCCTGGCGGCTGCCCTGTCCCGTCGCACCCTGCGCACCATTCGTCAGAACATCGGCCTGTCGATCACCTATAATATTATTATGATACCGCTGGCCATGGCGGCGTTCATTACGCCCCTGTTTGCGGCGATAGCCATGCCCATCAGCTCGCTGGCGGTCATCGGTAATGCCGCGCGTATTCGCACCCTGTTTAACAAGAGACCCTAGCCACTATGGATGTTATTTACGGTTTAATTCCACTGATGATCGGTCTGGGACTGATCGGTGTGGTGATTTTTATCTGGTCGGTACGCAGTGGCCAGTATGACGACCTGGAAGGCGATGCCAACCGTATTTTAATGGACGAGGATGACCCGCTGCTGCCGCAAAACCAGCAAAAAGCGCAGCACCCTGACGGCACCAGGCAAAACGCTGATGAAAGCCATCCAGACAGCAATCACAGGCAACAGTAATGCTCCCACGCAGATGACATCCCCCTGAACGGAGTATGGGTTTTTATTCAGGCTCGACTATACTTTGCACTGAATACAGACTCCCATTACAACAACCATTTAGCGCCTGTGCGTCAATCCACAAGCAGGCCATAAGGACGTAACAAGCCCGTGTCGCAACAGGATAAGGTCAGGAACTCACCACAAGCCGCACAGAAAACCCAGCCGTACCAGCCACTGGACGGTTTTCTTAATCTTAAATTTCTCGAACCCTATATTGGCCTGGCGCTGGTCTGCCACGGCATTCTGATTACCGCTCGCCTCGGCGGTGATAACCCCCACTGGCCGGCACTGGCGCTGGTCGCACTGGTATCATTGCTGGCCTTTATTCCGGCCCTGCAAAGCAAACAGATTATTCAGTTACGGGCGGTTTTCTACTCCCTGATCACCGCCTACCTGCTCCTCAATACCGGCGCCAGCAAAAGCTTCTTCCTGCTCTGGTACCTGGTGATTGTCGCCTATTATCCGCTGTTGCTGGGTACCATCTGCGGGCTTGCACTGATCGTCCTGATAAGTGGTTTTTATCTCAGCACCCTGCTGATTGAACCTGGCCTGCCGCCTTCTGTAGTGGTGGCGCGTACCCTGCTGCTGACCTTTATCGGCGTGATCGCCTTTACCCTGTCCTACCGCTTGCGTTCATTTGACCGGCTGCAGGTGCTGGCCAATAGCGACAGCCTCACCGGGCTTAAAAACCGCCGTTATTTTTTCCAGGTTGCGGAAGTGGAGTTTAATCGTGCGCGACGTTACCAGAGTCCGTTATGCATGATCATTGCCGATATCAATAACTTCAAGCAGGTGAATGATCGCTATGGGCACGCGACTGGTGATGATGCACTGATACTCTGTGCCACGCTAATTTCACGCCACACACGGGAGTCTGATATTGTCTGTCGCCTCGGTGGGGATGAATTTGCCATACTGCTACCCAGCACAGACAAACAACACGCCCAGGCCAGCATAGAGCGCCTGCAGCAGGCCTTTCAGCAGAACCCGCTGAAAATACCCGGCGAGACCCTGCAATTACAGATGAGCTTTGGTCTGGCCGAGGTCGAACCGCACACCGACAATGTCCGTGCGCTGTATAAAGCCGCAGATCTTTCCATGTATAAAGACAAACCGGCAAGGCCATTATCAACTGACATAAAGCACGACTCGGACAGCGAAGCGACAACCCAGGGCATTTAATCACCACTGGGAGCAGCAGCAACTGAAAACCCGGGGATATCAACCGCTACATATGCCTGCCAGCTACAGCTGACTCACCTGCTTCAGAATCTGTGCCAGCTGGCGGGTTGCCGGCCCGGCCTGTGCCGCATCGGCATAAATCAGGTACAGTATTTCGCTGCGCGTCTTACCTTCACTCAATGGCAGGGGCACAAGCTGTCCACTGGCCAGCTCCGCCTCAATTTCCGTGCTGGGTAGCCAGCCATAACCCAGCCCACTGCTGATCAGCTTGCGCGCCGAGTCCACGCTGCTTACCGCCCAGCGGCTAACATCACTCAACCAGCCGGAGTCGATGCCACGTTGACCGGAATCACTCACCACCACCTGGGTTTCACGACTGAGGTCACCCAGGCTGAGTTCACGCCCCAGTTGCTGTAATGGGTGTTTCGCCACCGTCACCGCAATAAATTCAACCCGCAGCAACTCATCGCCAATAAACCCCCTGGGTACAAACGGGCTGATCACCAGATCCGCCTCGCCCTGCAGCAACAACTCCTCAGCGCCCGAGAGTACCACCTCCTGTAAGCGGATACGGGTATCCCGGCTAATGGGTTCAAACTGTTTCAACGCCCGGGTCAGCTGCTGCGCAGGATAGGCAGCCTCCACCGCCAGGCGCACTTCCGCCTCCCAGCCCTGCTGCAGATGCAGTGCCTGCTGCTCAATCGCACTGGCATCCGCCAGCAGCTGCCGCGCACGCTGCAATAACACCTCCCCGGCTTCGGTCAGTACCGCCTTGCGACCTTCGATATGCAGTAATTTAATGCCGAGCAGATGCTGCAGGCGTTTCACCGCGTAGCTCACCGATGACTGGCTGCGGTGCAGCTTTTCCGCGGCCTGCGCAAAACCGCCGCAGTCGATCACGGTTTGCAGGCTACGCCACTGGTCCAGGCTCACTTTGGGTGCGTTCATAGGCTGGATTATATATCTATTTATTAGATATTTATACGCGATATTTTGCGCTTTTTAATCTAATTAATTCATTCATACTTTAGTCATCAACCAACAACGAGGAACACACAATGAATAAATTTATCGATCTGGGCGCACGCATCCTGCTGGGACTGATGTTTGTGGTCGCCGGCATTGGCAAACTGGGCGAAGCCTATGCCGGCACGGCTGGCTATATGGAGAGCATGGGCGTCCCCGGCGCGTTGCTGCCGCTGGTGATCGCAACCGAGATAGGTGCAGGCCTGCTGATTATCATCGGACTGCAAACCCGCCTGGCGGCTCTGGCACTGGCTGGCTTCACCCTGCTGGCAGCCATTATCTTCCACAGCAACTTTGCCGATCAGATGCAGTCGATACTGTTTATGAAAAACCTGGCAGTGGCCGGTGGCCTGGCACTGCTGTTTGTCCACGGCAGTGGTCAATTGAGCATTGACCGGCTGCGTCAGAAATAAACACGAAACCGATCCTGAAGTAATCAATAACCACGGCATGCATGAGCGGCAATAGGCCGCTCATGCGCCACCGCATCACTGCACGAATAATTGAGCATTAACAACTGAAAAGAGGACGCGAATATGGGTATGTTAATTAACGGCGAGCTGGCTGATAGCTGGCTGGATAAAGAACTGGATGATGGTGAATTTAAACGCATGGAGTCCAGTTTTCGTCACTGGGTTACCGCCGATGGCAGTGCCGGACCGTCCGGTAACAGTGGTTTCAGGGCAGAAGCGGATCGCTACCACCTGTACATTTCCGATGCCTGCCCCTGGGCGCACCGTACGGTAATTTTTCGCAAGCTGAAACAGCTGGAAAACATTATCGGCCTGTCCTGTGTTGAGGCGGAAATGCTGAATGATGGCTGGACCTTTGCCGAACAGGGAAAGTACAGCGATTCATTACACGGCTTTCGTTATGCCTACCAGCTGTACCAGAAAGCCGACCCGCACTTTACCGGGCAGATTACCGTGCCGATTCTATGGGACAAAAAAACCGGCACGATTGTGAATAACGAGTCATCGGAAATTATCCGCATGCTCAACAGCGCGTTCAATGAATTCACCGAGGTTAAAACCGATTATTATCCGGCGCAGCTACAGGCGGAAATCGATGCCGTCAACCAGCCGATCTACGACAATATTAATAACGGTGTGTATCGCTGCGGTTTTGCCACTACCCAGGCGGCCTACGAAAAGGCTTTCGATCGATTATTCCAGCAGCTTGAGCACACCGAGCAACGGCTGGCACGACAACGTTATCTGTGCGGCGATCAGATCACCGAGGCCGACTGGCGTTTATTTACCACCCTGGTACGTTTCGACGCGGTGTATTTTGGCCATTTCAAGTGCAATCTGAAACGCATTGTTGATTACCCCAACCTGTCGAATTACCTGCGCGAGCTGTACCAGATACCCGGCATTGCCGAGACCATCGACCTGGATTACATCAAGCGCCATTACTACTATAGCCACACTACGGTTAATCCGACGCAGATTATACCCAAAGGCCCGTCACTGGATTTTAACGCGCCCCACGACCGTGACCGCAGCTACTAGCCGACACACCATTGGGGTATAATCGCCGCTTTTAAGCAACACTGTGTGAGTCGATCGTGAGTAAAGATGTCTACGTTTTTGAAGTAAACCAGAAAACCTTTGAGCAAACGATTCTATTCAACTCACATAAAATTCCGGTGATTGTCGAGTTTATGGGGGTCTGGTCCGGCCCCTGTGTAGCGATGGACCTGGTTTTCTCCGCACTGGCCAGGGAATTTGCCGGGCAGTTTATATTTGCCAAAGTCGATATCGACGAACAGCCGGAATTACGCAAACAGTATAAAATCGAAAATGTACCGACCCTGCTGGTATTCAGGGATGGTCAACAGATACGCAGCGAAGTCGGCGAACTCAAGGAAAACGATGCCCGCGCACTGCTCAAAGAGCTGGGTATTTATAACCCGTCCGACCTGATGCGTGAACAGGCCCGTGAAAAACACCTGGACGGTGACACCCCCGGCGCCATTCTACAGCTTACAGAGGCCATCAAGGCCGACCCATCGAATACCCGGGTTGCTATGGACATGGTGCAGATTTTTATCGATATCAGCGAAATCGAACAGGCACGCAGTTTATATGAGCGCCTGCCGGAAGCAGCGCGCAATACGGACATGGGCATGGCCTTAAATCGGCAACTGAGCTTTGCCACACTGGCGGCGAAGACCGACGACTTTGAAACCCTGCAGGCGCGACTCGCAAGCAGTGCGGATGATGCGGATGCACAGTTCGATATGGCCCTGCATATGATCGTAAAACACCACTACAGAGAAGCTGCCGAGCACCTGTTTACAATTCTGCAACAGGATGCCGACTACAAGGGTGGCGCTGCCAGAGAAATGATTATTACCATCAGCAATATGATGACATCAGTAGACAACGAACTATCACAGGAACTTCGCCGTCGACTGGCCAATTTTCTGGCAAGCTAAAAGCGCCTGAAAGCATCTAACAGCTGCCCCAGGGGGCGCACTCGCGCCGCCGGTTTAAGGCCAGATATCCACATAATCACAGCTACCCGCTCAACCGCCATCTTCCTGTTGAATAATCCATGCCTGATTGACCCGCATCAATACCTTCCAGGTAAAATTCACTAAAATCGCTAAATACGCTAATATCACTAAATGGAACTTACCTATGCGCAGACTATCTCAACCGAGTGGTTCCGCCCCTGGCATGCAGGACGTGACAACATCAGCTGACACGGTTGTGCAACCAGGGCAGAATCACTGGCTCTGTCCGAGGGAGGTTGCGGCACAGCTGGGGGTATCACCGGTTACGGTGCGGCTCTGGGCACAGGAAGGCAAACTCGGCTTCAGCATCACCGCAGGGGGACATAGACGTTTCCGGCAACAGGATGTATCTGCATTCCAGCAGCAGTTAACGCAGAGAATAAGCCCACGGTGCTCGTTTCTGATTGTTGATGACGACCGGCAACACGCAGAATTATTAAAAGATTTTATAAATGGTTTAGCGATAACGGCCGATAGCTATATCGCCCACGATGGCTTTGAAGCAGGCCGGCTACTGGCACAGCATCACCCGGAGATTGTTTTACTGGATTTAAAAATGCCAGGCATAGATGGCTTTGCGGTTTGCCAGCGCATTAAGCAACAGGCAGAGCAACGACATGTTCGCGTCATTGCAATGAGCGGATATGACACAGCGGAAAATACACGGCGCATTCTGGCCGCTGGTGCAGAACACTGCCTGAGCAAGCCCATTCAATTGAGCAAGCTGGCACAGCTGCTCGGCACTTGATGCAGGAAAACTTATTACAACCCCCCGACTACGTGGAGCTTTATGAAACGCAATTTACCTGTTACGCAGACAGAACATAAACTGACGGGTGAAACAAGGATAGTCTCTACAACCGATTTAAAAGGCGCACTCAGCTACGTCAACCAGGATTTTCTCGAGATCAGCGGCTTCAGCGAAGACGAGTTGCTGGGGCATAACCACAATGTGGTGCGCCATCCTGATATGCCTCCTGCGGCCTTCCAGAACCTGTGGGATGATATCAAGCAGGGCAAATCCTGGATGGGCATAGTCAAAAACCGTTGTAAAAACGGTGACTACTACTGGGTGGATGCCTTTGTCACACCAATAAAAGAAGGCAACCAGATCACCGGCTACCAGTCGGTGCGTTTACGCCCCGAAGAACAATACGTTAAAACCGCCAGCGCGTTTTACAAGCGCCTGTGGAAACCCATGCCACTGTGGCGTCGATTGGTTAACAAACTGCGCCCGGCCTTAATGGGACGTATCTGGCTGGGCAATATCGCCAGTGTGTTGATTGGTGGTGCTATTGCGATAAGCGCCGGCACCAGTCTGTCACCGGGCCTATTGGTCGGTCTGCTTGCCATGCTGATTACCGGCGGCGTGTTTGCAAAACTGATTGCCCGCCCCTGGCAACAGGCTGCACAGGAGTCTAAATCAATTATCGATAATCCGGTGACACAACATGTGTACAGTGGCCGTCACGATGAGCTGGGGCAGCTGCAGATGGTGATGCGCATGCAACAGGTGCAACAGGAAACCGTGGTATGGCGCATCAACGACGCCATCGGCTCATTACAGAATGCAGCGACCCAGGCAACAGCGGCAACCCGCCAGGTTGAAACGGATATGGACAGGCAAAAATCCGAAGTGGAACAGGTGGCCACCGCAATGAACGAAATGACTGCCACGGTGCAGGAAGTTGCACGTAACACCGCCTACACTGCCGATGCCACCGGTACCGCCGATGGCGATGTACGGGATGGCAAGCAGGTGGTGGATCGCACCATTGTTGACATCAACAACCTGGCTGGCAAGGTAGAAGAAGCGGTGGGCGTAATCCAGAACCTGGCACGTGACAGCGAACAGATTGGTGGCGTGGTGGATGTGATTCGAGGCATTGCCGAACAGACTAACCTGCTCGCCCTCAACGCCGCGATTGAAGCCGCCCGCGCCGGTGAACAGGGCCGTGGTTTTGCGGTGGTGGCGGATGAAGTGCGCACACTGGCCAGCCGCACACAGAACTCCACCGCCGAGATTCAGCAAATGGTGCAGGACCTGCAAACTGCTGCAGAAAATGCGGTAACGGTAATGGAACAGGGGCAGGCGGTGGCGCAGATGAGTGTCGATCAGGCAGCTAAAGCCGGTGAATCGTTAAGCGCGATTACCCGTTCTGTGGACACCATCTCCGATATGAGCAACCAGATTGCCACCGCAGCGGAAGAACAAAGCGCGGTGTCCGATGAGATCAACCAGAATATTGTGAACATCAACAATGCTGCGGAACACACTCTGAATGTAACCCGTGACTCAACCCAGGCGAATCAGCGCCTGAATGGTGAAATCAATAAACTCAAAGACATGGTGAAACAGTTTGGACTTAGCCACTAATGGCTAGTCATTAGTCATTGGTCGCAGATGGCACATAAAAAAGGGGCGCTAGCCCCTTTTTTATGTATCGGATCTTTATCTAAGGACCCAGTCGATCTACAGGAACTACTTCTTCTTTCTGGCAGCTGCTTTCTTACGCTTTTTCGCAGCAGGCTTTTTCGCAGCAGGCGCAGAACCTGACTGCATCGCCTTGATCAGATCATCAGAACGTTTGGCAACGGCTTTAGTCTCGGCTTTAACCGCTGCAGTTTGTGCAGTAACTTCAGCTAACTTAGCCTTCATTGCGGCTAAAGGATTGTTTGCTGTCGTTGCTGTTTTCTTAGCTTTTTTCTTTACGGCCATTTCTTCTCACACCAAATTTTGTTTGAAAGAACGTATCTTATTCGTTTTTGTTTAAAAATCATACAATTTATTTTAGATGGTATAGACCATCTGTCGGGCATAAAACACGGTCAGTAACCATCATCGCCCGAGCACTAAGTGTAGACGCAGATTTCAGATACACAAGGTTTGTGTTGGCCATAACAAGCAGGCCTTGATGACATGGATTCTGAGTGAGCACATATAACACTTTTAAACGGCTACACGGTGGATCAGTTTTGCTTGAACCATCTGATACTCAGGTCAAAGCTCCTATAAATTCCGGGCGCATAACCACTTCCGTGTCACTTGCCGATATTTATTGGCCGGCTGTTATATGAATCTATACATTTGCGTTTATTTGCGTTCATTAGCGGACTGAAAACGGGATCCAGCATGCCTGCCTAAATCCACTCCTGCGGCTTCAGGTATTTGTCATACAGCTCAGCCTCTGCACTGCCCGGCTCCGGCTGCCAGTTATAGCGCCAGCGCACATTGGGTGGCATCGACATCAGAATCGATTCGGTACGTCCACCCGACTGCAGCCCGAACAATGTACCCCGGTCATACACCAGGTTGAATTCCACATAGCGGCCACGGCGGTAAAGCTGGAAGTCACGTTCCCGTTCGCCGTACGCCATTGCCTTGCGTTTTTGCACAATCGGCAGATAAGCCTGGATATAGTGATCACCCACGCTTTGCATAAAGGCAAAACATTTCTCGAAACCCCACTCATTCAGGTCATCGTAGAACAGGCCACCGATGCCCCTGGGTTCATCGCGGTGTTTGAGGTAAAAATACTCGTCACACCATTGCTTATAACGTGGATAAACATCTGCACCAAACGGATCACAGGCCTGCTTTGCCACACGGTGCCAGTGTTTTACATCGTCTTCATTGCCATAATAGGGGGTTAAATCGAAGCCACCACCAAACCACCACACCGGTGCCTCGCCTTCCTTCTCGGCAATAAAAAAGCGCACATTGGCATGTGAGGTGGGCACATAGGGGTTTTTCGGATGGATAACCAGCGACACACCCATCGCCTGGAATGAACGCCCCGCCAGTTCAGGACGGTGCGCGGTGGCTGAAGCCGGCAGGCCATCACCGAACACATGGGAAAAGTTGATACCGGCACTTTCAAACACAGCGCCGTCGGCCAGCACACAACTGCGGCCACCCCCGCCCTGCTCACGCTGCCACTCGTCAACAATAAAGGTTTTCTCACCGTCTTCCTGTTGCAGCGCATCGCAGATGTTCTGTTGCAGTTGCAGTAAATAGCGTTTTACCGCGTCAATATCCGGGGTGGAATTCGCGTCACTCACGTAGGCGCTCCTCTAGTGGTTGTGTTGGTTTAATGCAGAGCGTGTGTTGACGCTAGCTGCTGGCCTGTGCTGCTGGCCTGTTTTTATATCGACCTGCGATGGCCGCAGGTCATGCCGTATTTTATTTTTAAACGCACAGTTTAGCGGTTGAGGCTTGTGCAATAAAGCAATAATGCCGTCTGTAGCAATCAGTAAGGAAAGGGCTGAGCGGATCTGTATGTTTCGAGCTGTTTATATTATTACGGGGTTTATTGCGGCGTGCTGTCTGTCACCGGCTGCTTTAACGGCGCAACCAGGGCAGTAAAGCTATCTGGGTGAACATACTGGATCACTTCACGGTTCTCTTCGCTCAGCGCGATATCAACACCGAGTTCAGGGTAGAGCCAGTGCACTGCATCACTGCTGGGGTCCGCCAGTTTTTCTGCAGGCTGGCCAAAACGTTTTTCAACCAGCTCTGCACTCAGATTGATTGCCGGCAGGTAGGTAATGGATGTAATGGGCATGCGTCTTACAGTTTGCGCATCGGCCGATGACAGGGTGACTTTACGGGTGCCGCTGCCCAGGGTAGCAATACGCACACCGCGGTCGTACATGTCGTTTAACTGTGCCTGCGGGATATCAATGGCCATTACCATTTTGGATTTGAGGCCGGCGATTTTCACTTCTTCAAAAAATGCTTCCACCGCCGGTTCACTGCCCTCGGCACTGAACAGTGTCAGCTCGGCTACTTCGCGGAACAGGTTCTCCGCCTGGGCCAGGGTGGATTGCCCCAGGGTCAGGCTGAAAACCTGGCTGTGGCCCGACTCAAGCACGGTAACTTCCCAGGGGAAGCCCGCGTGATTTTGCGGCGGGCCGGAGTCGGTGAGTTGCTGTGCGGCAAACAGCGCGATAATGGCAAACGCCAGTACGCCCAGGAAAACGTGCTTGCGTGGCACAGCTTTAGTCGTCATGGAGTGCTTATTGCTCAATCGGTGTCAGTGCATTTTCCGGGAAGCGTTCACTGACCCAGTCCGGCAGGGTGCCGTTTTTCGCCTGATGCAGTGACTCGGATTCAAACACAATCAGCCCCAGCACCGTGATCATCACCGGCAGGAAAGCCACGCCGCCCAGTGCCCAGTGCTGGGGTTTCATATCGCCACCCGACAGCATAAACACCGCCGCCATAACGCTACCCATAACCGCCAGCATAATCAGGAAGAAACGGCTGCGGCGTGCGGCAATCTGCCAGTGGGCATTAACATACCAGCTGGCGTGCTTGCTGGCACGGCTGGCGCCCCAGAACAGGTAGATCAGGCTAACCACGGAGAAGATAGGCACAATCACTATATATTGAGTCAGTGAGCTGGCGCTGATAATCGCCACAAACACCAGGATGTGATTAAAGATCAGATTGGTGAGGAACACTTCATGGGGAACACGGGCTTTTTTAAGCTCGTCAGCTGCAATATCGTACTTCATCGGGTCATGCCTGTGATATTTAAAAAACGGCACAATTATAACATTAATAAATGCTTAATTACCCTTAATTAGACGCAGATAATTGACCTTGCTCAACTCGGCAATCTGCTGCAGCGAACTGCCCCGTACCTCGGCCAGGCACTCCGCCACATGGCCCACCCAGCCGGGATGGTTCTGCTTGCCACGGTGCGGCACCGGTGCCAGGTAGGGGGAATCGGTTTCAATCAGAAAGCGGTCATCGGGCACTTTTTTCGCCACATCCCGCAGCGCCTGGGCATTACGGAAGGTGACGATGCCGGAAAACGAGATATACATGCCCATATCCAGTGCCTCGCGCGCCATCTCCCAACTTTCGGTGAAACAGTGCAGCACCCCGCCACACTGCTCTACCTGGCCCTGGCGCAGGATATCCAGCGTATCCTGCTGCGCATCGCGGGTGTGCACAATCACCGGTTTACCCAGCTGGTTGGCCGCCTGCATATGCAACTCGAAACTGGCCATCTGCTGCGCACGACTGTCGCTGGAATAGTAATAGTCCAACCCGGTTTCGCCGATCGCCACCACCTGATCATCCGCACCAAGCTCCAGTAGCTGCTGGAGCTGGGCGCTGTGGTCTGCCGCATCACAGGGGTGCACCCCCACCGACAGATCGATCTGTGGCTGGCCCTGCACCAGCTGCTTCATCGCCGGGTAGTCCTGCAGGTTAATCCCCACACAGAGCATGCGCTCAACCCGCCCCTGCTCGATACGCGACAGCAATGTACTGAAGCTGTTATCAAAGTCGTTCAGGTCAATTCGATCGAGATGGCAGTGGGAATCAATAAACATAGGAATAATATAAAATGGGGTTGGTCACAGACGAAATAATGGCTGCGAAGTGTAACGGATTTTGCCGTGCTTTTCCTGACAGGGCTCACTCAATGTCAGACGGATAATGGTATTTAACGAGGGCGAACCTGGTGACTGTGCTGGAACAGCAGTGGTCGGGATAAATGGCCTGGTTGCCAGACCAGGATCAATCACATGGTATGCGTTGTACGATCCGACTTCATCGCCCCGGCCAAGTAAGTCTCGATCTTGGTGCGGGTCTGGCCATTGTCCTGCGGACCGAACTGAACGCCGATACCTGCGGATTTATTGCCCTGGGCACCAGGTGGAGTAATCCAGATTATCTTGCCGGCTACCGGTAAACGCTCTTTATCGTCCATCAGGGTGAGCAGCATAAACACTTCCTCGCCCAGGCCGTAGGATTTATTGGTGGGAATAAACAGACCACCGTTCACAATAAACGGCATATAGGCCGCATAAAGTGCCGCCTTGTCCTTGATGGTGAGTGAAAGTATGCCCTGTCTTGGTGTGCCGCCAGCGACCATATATCTATACCCGTTTTAATTGTCTGGTCCATGATAATAGCAAATCTTCCCACAACAGTTGAGAATTCAGCGGAATTGATTGCAATTGTTTCTGTTTGAGCAGCTGTTCCAGGTACTCATACAGTGCCGGCAGGCTGGAACGGGGCACCAACTGGCTCAGCTCCCTGCGATAGGTCTCGTGCACCAGTGTCCCCTGCTCACCACACTGATGCAGCTTGATCAGGTCCTCCACCCAGTCATACAGCCAGTTCAGCAAATAGGCCAGCGGCAGCTTATGCAGCAATTCCGCCTGTGCCAGCAGCGGCTGGTTCGCCGCCAGAGCCAGCAGTGATTTAATCAGCTGCTGATGCTGCTCGTACAACTCGCCATTTTTCAGTTGCTGTGCCAGCAAAGGCGCGCCATGTGCCAGGCGCAACAGTTGAGCCGAATCCTCAACCCCCTGCTGCCTCAGCCAGTCAACCGCCAGCGCTTCATCGGGTTCATTAAAGAGAATACGCTGGCAGCGCGAACGCACGGTAATCGGTAGTTTTTCCGCGCGGGAGCTGACCAGAATCAGCACCGACCGCTGCGCCGGTTCTTCCAGGGTTTTTAACAGGCTGTTGGCGGCATTGATATTCATATCATGGGCATCCACAACCAGCGCCACCTTGTAACCACCGAACTGGCTGGTGAACTGAAGGCGGGATGACAGCTCCCGTACTTCATCCACCTTCAGCGCCTTGCCCGCCTCCTCCGCCTGTAACAGCAGCAGATCAGGGTGGGTATGTGCCGCTAACAGCTGACAGGCTGCGCAGGCACCACAGGCAGTACCATTGTCCGTCGGCTGCTGGCATAACAGGCTGTGCGCCAGCGCCTCGGCAAACGCCCGCTTCCCCAGCCCCTCCTTACCCGACAGCAGCAGCGCATGGGGCAGCTTATCAGCTGACAACTGTGACTGAATCTTCTGCCACTGCGAGACCTGCCATGGATAGAGTGAAGATGCTATGGATTCGGAATAAGCCATATGAATTGAACCAGTTTACGAATAAAAAACTTTGATAAGGGAATCATACTATCTGCTTCACCAAAGCTCCATAAACAATGGATTTTAAACCCCTTATGCCGTTAATCAGAATTGTCAGTATACGACCAACGAATCACACCGTAACTTACTATACTCAATACGTTGACCAGGTAAAGGTCTACCACCTCCCCATAAGGTCAATGGCAAAAATGAACCACAGGAGATACGAGTTATGATGTTGAATGTAGCCGGCAAAAGCGTAGAAACCAATGAACAGGGATACCTCCGCAATCTCGGAGACTGGAGTGAAGATTTTACCGAAACCGTTGCAAAGAACGATGGTGTAGATCTGTACAATGATCACTGGGAACTGATTCTGTATGTACGGGAGTACTATGAAGAAAACCAGGTTTGCCCAACTATGCACAAGGTAGTGCGTGAACTGGGTAAAAAGAACACCAACTTCCACAACCAGAAAGAGTACGAAAAACACATCTACAGCCTGTTCCCCCGTGACCCCATGCATGAAGTCTGCAAACTGGCGGGACTTCCCATGCCACAACCGGATGACTAGTCGCCCATAACAACTAGCCAGCTGACAAAAGCACCCTGCGGGGTGCTTTTTTATGGGATGGATTCGCTTAATGTCCGTGACTGACAATCAGGCCCATAAGATTACCCTGAGGTGCAGCTTTTGTTATCATCGACTCAATACACCTTGTTTTCACATACATAAAAACCATACACATGTCATTTATAAACCACTACCGCACACAGCTTAAACAACACACCATCAGCACCCTGCTGCTGAGCCTGCTGATTCTATTTACCCTGGTGCTGGTTATTCTTCGCCTCAGCCTGTCTGCGATTATTATAGTTTCGACAGAAAGGTGGCTGGCATCACAACAACTGGATGCCAACATACAGAACATTGAAATTTCCCTGCTTAACGGCCGGGTATCTCTATACGATGCGCATGCACAGAATGCACAACAACAGGGTTTTAATATCGGTGAACTGACACTCGACTGGGACTGGCTGCCACTGTTCAGCCGGCAGGTGGAAATCAATGAAATCATTCTGCGTGATTTCTCACTCGATATTGAACTGCAACAGGCTGGCGAGTTGAATATCGGCGGCATCCAGCTAGCTGCTGCGACGGCACAGGAAACGGCTGAAGATACACCGAGCGAACAGACAGAAGGTGCCAGCTGGCAGGCAGCAGTGCACAGGATAGACCTGAGCAATATCCAGCTCTGTGCCACACAGCTTGATAATGAACAGCAGGCGTTACTGGATTACTGCAGCAAACTGCAGCATTTCAACTGGCAGGGCGAACTGGCCTATCGCCCATTGCAGGCGCAAAATAACAACACAAGCGCGGCCTTACCACTGTATGTCAATGGTGGCCTGACACTGCAATCACTGCAACTGCACAACCGGCAACTGCAACGTGACCTGCTGCAAATTGCCAGCGTCAAACTACCACAGCTAAACATCGACAGCCTCGATCAGATCAAGTTAGAAACGATTGAAATCGAAACACTGTCATTTCTGCAACAGGCCGTGGCAGACACATCCGCAGAGCATGACAGCGAAACCACGACTGAGCCCCTGCTGGGTTTTGCTCAATTACATATCGGCCCGCTCAGTGTGACCCAGCAGCGACAGATCGCACTGGGCAACATCAGCCTTAACGGCCTGCGCAGTCATGCCAGGATTACTGCGGACAATCAACTGGACATTCAACCCTGGCTAACGGCGCAATCCACCCCGCCGACTGAGACGGATAATAAGCAGGCGGCAGAGGCCTCATCACAGGCAACAGACAATGCGCCAGTTACTGACAGCAAACCACTTGAACTGACGATCAACAATGTTCACCTCAGCGACACACAACTCTGCACGCGACACGCGGGCAATGCGCAAATCAAACCACTGCATTATTGCGTAACGCTGAAAGATGTAGACTGGCAGGGCGAGCTGGCTTATGGCAAACACACAAGTGATAACACAGCCACTGCACAGCTCCCCGTCTATGTGAATGGACAATTCGCGCTGGATCAACTGCGCATTATCAACCATCAACTGAAGCTGAATCTGCTGGTCATAGACACTGTGCAGATCAATCAGCTGAGCATTGATACCCCGGCAGAGATCACTATAGGTTCGCTGCAGATGGATCAGTTTGCAGCGTTTCAACGAAGCCAGCAGCAGCGTGACAGCACCGAGCTATTAAACACAGCCTATATTTATGCCATCGAGCAGTTGCGTGTGACCCCCGCCAGCATTTCGACCGACTCGATTGCACTCGGCCAGATCAGCGTGACCGGCAGTGAAACCCTGTTTGTGATCGAGCCACAGGGTAAAGCAGAAATCAATCGCTGGCTGATACAGACTGAAGCCACGGAAACGACCGCCGCAAGCACTGACAAGGACGAGCAGCCGCAGACCGAAACAGCAACCGCAAACACCACGCATACTGCCCCACAGGTACAGGCAGAAACTGCAACAGACAACAGCCTGAATTTTTCACTGGATGAATTTATTTACAAAACCGACAAACCACAGGGCTTTATTGATCTGAGTGGCGAGCAACAGATGCAGTTGTTAATTGATGTGATTGATATTCATCTACAGAACCTCAGTACAAAAGCCGATGCCACACCAGCCCTGGCAACACTGTTGATACGGCTTAGCGATCAGGCCAGCCTGAAACTGGACGCCCAGGGTTCACCGCTCACGGATAAGCCGAGCATGCAGGGCAAACTGCAAATCGCCGCCCTGGATCTACGCAACTTCTCACCCCTAGTGCGGCAACAGCTCGGGCAGAGCATCCGCAGTGGCCAGCTTGATGCGCAACTGGATATAGATATCAAACAGGGCCAGGCTGACAGCCTGCTGGATTTAACCCTGCACCATTTCGTACTGCGCACATTGAACGAGGAAGAAGCGGAAAAACTCAACAAGGACCTGGGGTTTCCACTGAACGCCTCACTCAATCTGCTGCGTGACAAGGACAATAAAATCCACCTCAGCATTCCCATCACCCAGGATATCAACAACCTCGACATTGATATCAAGCCGGTGATCTACAAGGCACTGTCCAAATCGGTAAGCAGCGCCATTGTGAATTACTACACGCCGTTCGGCCTGGTGTTTGTCGCGGAGTCGCTGTTTGATCTGGCCACCGCACTGAAATTCCAGCCGGTTATCTTCAACCCGGCTGAAGCCAGCCTCACCGACACCGGCAAGGCGGAACTGGACAAACTGGCCACCGTGATGAATGAACGCCCCGGCATTCACCTCACCCTGTGCGGCTTCACTAATAAAAACGACCTTCCTCAGTCGGCTGCGAACACAGCAAGTCAACCAGCCACTGGCAAACCAGCTGTAGAAATCAGTGCGGAGCAACGACAACAATTGCTGCAACTGGCTGGCTTACGCAGCTCGGTGGTCAAGCAGTACCTGATCAACAGCCATAAGATAAGCGCGAGCCGCCTGGTTGAATATGAGGCAGAATACGCGGCGGATGCGATTGCCGGTGTTGAAATAAAACTCTAGGGTACCTCTGAACAATGCTGATATGTCTCTGCGAGACCTGAAGCGTGCAGCTACAAGGCGTGCTTCGCAGTGAATGGCCCGGCCCTTCATAAGAAGCACAACACCGTAGATGTGCGCTTCAGGCCTCGCCCTGCGGGGCTTACAGGTGTGTCCGCACTCTGCGTTAGTGTTTCTCACCAGGCTTGAGCCTGCTTTCAAAACACTGCCTTGATTGCGAACACACCTGTAAGCCAGAGATATGTCATCATTATTCAGAGGTACCCTAGGCAAAGACCATAAAAAGTCCGCTAATAAACGCGAATAAACGCAAATGTTTATATAGATCGAACCGTCCATAGTGGAACTATCGTGTGTGACAGGTTGATCTTGACTGGTTCCCATGCTCCTGCGTGAGAATCCTTTCTATGCTATGCGGGTTATTTTAATTAACATCTCACTGTACATTCGTTCCCACGCGGGAGCGTGGGAACGAGCAAAGACTATGCTAGATCACCAACCCACACAGTGTATGCTTTAAAAATGAAATATTTTTTATTTGCGTGCATTCGCGCGCATTTATTCCGCACATCCTGTGCTCCACCCTTCGGGCCGTGCATTCACACGTTCAAAGTGCTCCTGCACTTTAGTGCGTTTTCTTTTTAATTTATATGTCAGGCAGATGAAGCCTGGATATACTGCTGTAATATTTCTTTTATCTGCGCCTGCACGGCGGCTAATTCAAGCGAGGCATCCACCACTTTAATGCGCTGCGGCTCGGCCTTTGCCCTGGCCAGATAGGTATCCCTGACCCGGTTAAAAAACGCATCACGCTCCTGTTCAAAACGATCCGGCGCACTGCGTTTACCTGCACGCTCACGACCGACTTCAATGGGCGCATCCAGCAGAATGGTCAGATCCGGTCGCAACTCACCCAGCACCCAGTTTTCCAGCCCGGCAATGCGTTGCATATCCAGCTGACGGCCACCGCCCTGATAGGCATAGGTAGCATCGGTAAAACGGTCACATAATACCCACTGGCCTTTTGCCAGTGCCGGTTTAATTACCTGCGCCACATGTTCGGCACGGGCGGCGAACATCAGCATCAGTTCGGTGTCGGATGACATGCCTTTAAAGGCTTCACCCAGTAACATTTCACGCAGAGCCTCACCTAAAGGTGTCCCGCCCGGCTCGCGGGTTTCAATAAAATCAATCTGCTGCTGTTGCAGCAATGATTGAATAAACTGCATATTGGAGGTCTTGCCGACGCCCTCTGAACCTTCAAGTGTAATAAATAATGGCCGGCTCATTTTTTTGCTTCCACAATGCTTGCAGAAAAAATAAACAGGCGGCGAATCATAGCGGAATTTCTCACAGACATTAGTTGCGCTTTATTTTACGTTGATGAATGTCCACGGCCCGTTCATGTTCTGCCAGTGTCGTGGAAAAAATATGCCGCCCGGACTGATCCGAAGTAGCAACAAAGTAAATATAATCGGTATCTTCCGGCTGACTTGCGGCATCCAGCGCACCCTGCCCCGGCATCGCGATCGGTGTGGGTGGCAGACCATGACGGGTATAGGTGTTATAGGGCGTATCTCTGCGTAAATCACGGAAGCGAATATCCCCATCATAATCCTTGATCCCATAGATAACCGTAGGATCGGTTTGCAGTCGCATGCCCTTACGCAAGCGGTTAACAAACACACCGGCAATAATGCCCCGTTCTTCGGCTACGGCACTTTCCTTTTCCACAATCGATGCCAGTGTCAGCAACTCATAGGCATTTTTAATCGGCAGGCCAACATCCCGTTGTTGCCAGGCCCGGGCCAGTCGCTTCTGCATTTCCCCATAGGCCTGGCGCAATAACTGAATGTCGCTGGTGCCGCGGGGGAAATGGTAGGTATCGGGGAAAAAACGGCCTTCGGGGTGTTCATCCGGATAACCGATTTTCTGCATGATCTGTTGATCACCCAGGCCTTTTAGCTGGTGATCAAGGTATTCAGAGGCATGCACTGCCTGCATCATCTGACGGAAATTAAAGCCTTCCACCAGGGTCAGTGCGTACAGACGCACCTTGCCTTTTTTCAGCAGCTCATGCAGCTGCCACACTGTCATCCCGGGCGTCAGTTCGTATTCACCCGCTCTTAACTGTTTTGCGCTGCCGGTAACACGGGTAAGTATGGAGAAATACATGCGATTGGAGATAATCTGTTGCTGTTCCAGATCACGCGCCAGTGCCGACACGCTACTACCGGGTTTGAAGTCGTAACTTATGGATTGATCCAGCCCCAGGGGTTTCTGCAGAAAGAAATAGAAATCCAGTAACAGTGCCGCGGCAAGAATAAACAACAGTGCAATCAGTTTTTTTATCATGGTTTTGTTTTATTCAAGTGTTGTATGGGCATCAAGTGTCTGCAACTGCTGCTGTAACTGTTGCGCCATGGATGTGCTGTATTGTCGTTCCGGCTGATCAACAATGCTCGTCACCGGCCAGATGCCAATCAGGCTGTTGCTGACAAATATTTCATCCATCTGCAGAAAATTCTGCCGACTGATATCAATTTCATTCAGCGTAATTCCCTGCGACTGTGCCAGCTGTATAATCTGCTCGCGCATCACGCCCCGCACCCCGCAGCGATCAAGGGATGGGGTATAAAGTTGATCATCCAGCACACAGAACACATTGCTCATGGTGCCTTCAATCACATGCTGCTGGTGGTCCAGCATCAGGCCTTCTGCGATATGCGGGTCACGCCATTCATTACGTGCCAGCACATTATCCAGCCGGTTTAAATGCTTGATGCCCGCCAGTGCCGCATTCATTGATACCGGGGTTTTGCAGATGATCGCGTTGATGCCCTGCTGATTCTGTTGCGGGTAATCCGGCCAGGGATAAAGCGCGCACACGCGCAGCGGCTGCTGCTCACTGTCGCTATAGGCATAGCCTCGACCGGACACCCCGCGCGTCAAAATCAACTTGATCACCGCCTCACCCTGTGGCTGCAGTGCGACGATATCATCCAGCCACTGTTGCGCAGGAACAGCGGGAAGATTCAGGCGCTCACAGGCATCCGCAAGCCGCTGCATATGCGCCTGCCAGAACTCTAGCTGGCCGTTTTTACAGGCAATGGTTTCAAACACACCGTCGCCATACTGAAAACCACGATCACGCACATCAATCTGCGATGCGGCCTGTCCATTGATTAAAATATTTTGCATAGCTTATTCAGCTTTTGATCAAATTTTATAATTCGTTTTTATTACCCGCCCGTAACGCATGCAACAGGCCCCTGGCCTTGGCGCGGGTTTCATTGAGTTCGTTGTGCGGATTCGAGTCTACCACGATGCCGCCACCGGCTCTAAACTGTAACTGGTCTCCATTGCGGCTGATGCTACGGATCAGGATATTCAGATCCATACTGCCATCGTGGTTTAAATAGCCCAGCGAGCCGGTATAGGCACCCCGCCCACACTGCTCCAGCTCTGCCAGAATCTCCATACAACGCACCTTGGGGCAGCCGGTGATGGTGCCGCCGGGAAACACCGCGGCAATCAACTGCCCCGGCGTTATATCCGCACGGGGGCGGCCGCGCACATTGGAGACAATGTGATGCACATGGCGATAACTTTCCAGCACCATCAGTTCATTCACTTCGATGCTGCCCGGCTCACACACCCGCCCCAGGTCGTTGCGTTCCAGGTCAATCAGCATAATGTGCTCGGCGCGTTCCTTGGGGTGGGCCATCAGCTCTGTAGACAGCGCGGTGTCCGCCGACTGGTCGTCCGAACGGGGTCGCGTGCCGGCAATTGGCCGGGTCTCCAGCCAGCCGTTTTTCAGCTGAATCAACCGCTCCGGCGATGAGCTAATCACCGCCCGTTCACCCAGGGTCATCAGCGCATTGAACGGCCCGGGATTGGATCGGCTTAACTGGTGATACAGGCTGGCGTGATTCACCTGTGAGCTCAGCCGGGTTTGCCAGCGTCGTGACAGATTCACCTGGAACACATCCCCATCCACAATATAACGATGCAGCCTCTCCAGCTGTTGCAGGTACTCCGCCTCATTATCTTCGCTGATCGCGCCTATCTCGAATGGCTGGCGGTAGAGGCTGCTATCTGCCGCTTCAGCCAGGTCTGCTTCGATCTGCGCCAGGCAATCGGCAAAGGCCGCCTCACACAGCAGATAGGCCTGCTCGTTATGCGCATCAATAATAATCGCCGCCGGAAAACGTGTGGCAAAAGCCACAGGCAGGCCATCTTCTGCCGCTGGCAACTGCAGGCCCGGCTCGATCTGCTGTGCCAGCTCGTAGCCGAGATAGAGAAACCAGCCGCCCCTGAACGGCAAATCAGCCAGAAGCGAATCATCCACATGAGTCGACGACTGCTCCCGACGGAACGACTCGGCTTCAGCCTGCCAGGCCACATCCAGCTGCTCGAGAAAACCCGTCTGTTCACTGTGAATGGTTTGCTGCGGACAGGCGAACAGAATATCAAAGCGTGGGGTATGGGACTGAGATGGGGTTTGCGTTTGTGGTGGCTGCTGCGGCTTAATCCGCTGCGCATTACTGCTGAGTAAATGGGGATAACGTGCGGGATGACGGGCATGCAGAGCCAGCAGATCGGGAACACTGGCCAGAGTCTTACAGGTCAGCGTCTTTATGATCAATGCCTGCTTTATCTGATCTTGCGCCATGGATTAGCAACCGGGAGTGAGTCTGGGATTTGCATCTGTACTATCAGCCTTGAGCGACAATCTGTCGATACGAGATGCATAACAGCAGATACCACCTTGCCGATATATGCACCGGCAAGGTGAGGTAGCCTAGATTTTTTTGAACAGCACCGTACCGTTGGTGCCACCAAAGCCGAAGGAGTTGGACAGCGCCACCTCGATCTTCATGTCCCGTGCAACATTGGGCACATAATCCAGGTCACAGGCAGGGTCCTGGTTATCCAGGTTAATGGTGGGGGTGGCCACCTGGTGGTACAGGCTCATCACCGTGAACACCGCTTCAACCCCACCGGCGGCACCTAACAGGTGACCGGTCATGGATTTGGTTGAGGTCACTGCGAGCTTTTTCGCATGATCGCCAAAGGCGCGTTTTACCGCCTCGGTTTCGGCCACATCCCCCGCCGGGGTCGAGGTGCCGTGGGCATTCACAAAATCCACCTGATCCGGATTGAGGCCCGCATCCTTGATCGCATTGACCATACAGCGCGCTGCACCTTCGCCACCTTCAGAGGGACTGGTCATATGGTAGGCGTCACCGCTCATACCAAAGCCCGCCATTTCGGCGTAGATTTTCGCACCCCGGGCTTTGGCGTGTTCGTATTCTTCCAGAATCATCACCCCGGCACCGTCACCCAGCACAAAGCCATCACGGTCCTTGTCCCATGGGCGACTCGCCGCCTCTGGATTATCGTTATTGCGTGACAGTGCACGGGCTGCCGCGAAGCCCCCCATGCCCAGTGGCGATGAGGCTTTTTCTGCGCCGCCAGCAATCATTACATCCGCATCACCATAGGCAATCATCCGCGCCGCCAGGCCCACACTGTGGGTGCCGGTGGTACAGGCGGTGACCGGTGCGATATTCGGGCCCTTAATGCCGTAGATAATCGACAGGTTGCCGGAGATCATATTGATAATGGAGCCGGGAATCAGGAAGGGCGAGATTTTACGCGGGCCGCCGTTATCCAGGGCTTCCTTGTTTTTCTCGATCATCGGCAGACCACCGATACCGGAGCCCACCGCCACACCGATGCGCTCTGCATTGGCGTCGGTAATTTCAATACCGGAATCCTTAATTGCCTGATCCGCTGCCGCTATGCCGTAATGGATAAAGGTATCCATTTTTTTCAGCTCTTTCAGCGGAATATACTGGCTGGCATCAAAATCCTTAACGGTGCAGGCGAACTTGACCGCATGATCGCTGGTATCAAAATCCGTAATCAGCGCGGCACCGCTTTTACCTGCAAGAATATTCTCCCAGGTTGATTTTAAATCATTGCCTACAGGTGAAACTATACCTAAGCCGGTAACGACAACGCGACGTTTAGCCAAGAGCGCTCTCCAGATGTGTATTTGAAAAACGTTTACTGCGCACAGCCAGAGCCTGCCCAGGATATTTCCGGCCTGCCCAGAGTGACTGATGCACAGTAACAATCATTAAAAAGAGGTTTGCGTAAGGCGAGCCTGAATTATACCCCGCCATAAACGCAAAAAGGGCAGGCAACTACGCCTGCCCTTTTATTTGGACCAGATTAGCTGTTAGCGTTAACGTAATCCAGTGCCTGCTGAACTGTCGTAATTTTTTCAGCGTCTTCATCAGGAATTTCGCACTCGAATTCCTCTTCCAGAGCCATTACCAGTTCAACGGTATCCAGTGAATCTGCACCCAGATCATCAACGAAAGATGCTTCGTTAGTTACCTGATCTTCTTTAACACCTAGCTGTTCAATAACAATTTTGC